>Ga0315541_1000473_pt1 | contig 42662 bp, 39 predicted proteins | sample SalMarSW160190MG_FD_203095 | JGI IMG/M metagenome (GOLD analysis project Ga0315541, IMG submission 203095) | Salt marsh sediment microbial communities from the Plum Island Ecosystem LTER, Massachusetts, United States - Salt Marsh Sediment SW1601-190 ...
CTTACATCTACCAGATTCTGGAGGCAGTGATCAACGCTGGAGCAACCACGGTTAACATCCCCGATACTGTGGGCTATGCTACCCCCCAGGAATTTGGCGGCTTAATCCGGGGCATACTGGACAACGTTCCTAACATCGACAAGGCTGTGATCAGCGTGCATTGTCATGATGACCTGGGGTTGGCTGTGGCTAATAGTCTCGAGGCAATAAAAGTAGGTGCGCGGCAGGTTGAATGTACCATTAACGGCATCGGTGAGAGAGCGGGCAATGCTTCTCTAGAAGAGATTGTCATGGCTCTAAAAACTCGCCAGGATTTCTTCAACCTCACCACCAATATTGATACGACTCAAATTTACCGGACAAGTCGTCTGGTTAGCGAGATGACTGGTTTTCCCGTCCAGCCTAACAAAGCTATCATTGGGGCAAATGCCTTCCGCCATCAGTCAGGTATCCATCAAGATGGCGTGCTCAAAAAGTCTATCACTTACGAAATTATGGACCCCAGATCGGTGGGCATCCCTTCGAGTGCCCTGGTGCTGAGTAAGGTAAGTGGTAGACATGCCTTCAAGGAGAGACTATCCGAGCTTGGCTACACTTTAAGCGAAGAAGCCTTAAACCGCGCCTTTCAGGGCTTCAAGATGTTAGCGGATAAGAAAAAGGAAATCACGGATAGGGATATTGAATCTCTGATAGCCGAGGAATTACGCACTGTTACCGAGGTGTACCATCTTGACCATGTGGAAGTTTCCTGTGGTGACCATAGCCTCCCTACGGCAACGGTTAGACTTATCGGTCCAGATGGGCAGAGTTTGGCCGACGCTTCTTTGGGCACAGGTCCTGTGGATGCCGTATATAAAGCTATCAACCGCATAGTTGGGATACCTAATAGGCTCACGGAGTTCACAGTTAAATCGGTTAGTGAGGGGATTGATGCCATCGGGGAGGTTTTGATACGGATAGAGAGCGAAGGTGTAACCTATACCGGGCGTGGTGCCTCCACTGATATCATTGTTGCCAGTGCCAAGGCGTACATGAATGCCCTGAATCGTTTGTTGGCAGCAAAAAGGGGTGGTAGTAATGTCGAAGGCAAAACTTAAGCTCTCTGAGATCTTCTGAACACGGAGGTGATGAATTTGAGTCCCTTGCTAGAAATGATATTGAGATTTCTATTGGCTGTTGCCTTGGGGGCGGGCATTGGTTTTCAGCGGGAGCGGGCAGGCAAGATAGCGGGAATGCGTACGCATATACTGGTTAGCGCCGGAGCAGCCCTTTTCGCCCTGGTATCTACATACGGGTTTAGTGGTGAAGTGGTTGACATCTCTCGAGTTGCTGCTGGGGTGGTAGTTGGGGTTGGGTTCATCGGTGCTGGAGTTATTCTCCGCGGCGCACGTGAGGAAGAGGTGGCAGGACTAACCACCGCAGCCACCATCTGGGTAACTGCTGCTATAGGTCTAGCTGCCGGGGCAGGAATGTATTTGGTCTCCGTTATAGCAACTGCGATTATCACAGGTATTTTGTTGCTCCCCAAGATTCGTGGCTAAGAAAGTCATTGCGAGCAGAGCGAAGCAATCTCAATAAGAACGCCGGTTTAAGAATTTTAACGGCGCTCCTGGCGAAGGGACATTTGTCATGCTCAAAATTTTGCACACTGCTGATATTCACCTCGGGACGAAGTTCTCAGGTCTAGGAAACAAGGGTGCCTCTCAACGAGAGCAGTTGAGGACTACATTCAAGAACGTCATAGCCACTGCAATAGATGAAAGGGTGAACATCGTTTTAATTGCTGGAGACCTATTTGATGCTAACCAGCAACCACAAAGAAATGTAGATTTGGTAATAGAGCAATTTAATTTGCTTGGGTCAAATAACATTCCAGTCTGCCTTATCCCTGGCACGCATGATTCTCTTGATTCCTCGTCAATTTACAGGAAAGTTGACTTTGAAGGGAAATGCTCTAATCTAAAAATTTTTGCTGATGAAAATGTATCCTACAAGGAGTATCCCAGCCTTGATTTAACGGTGTATGGGAAACCAAATCTAAGTAACAGGTCCTACACAAGCCCACTGGAAGGGCTCAAGCCTTTGACCTCAAGTAAGTTTCATATCGCTATGGCTCACGGGTCGCTCCATATCCCGGAAAAAATAGCGGAGGATGACCATGTGTTCAAGCTTGAGGAAGTTAAAGCCAGTGGCATGGACTATCTGGCGCTGGGGCACTGGCACCGGGTCTATAGATGTTTGGAGAAGCCTCCAGCCTGGTATTCCGGCCCGCCGGAATGGATACCTGACCAAAGAGAGAGAGGTGCTGTGCTTTTAGTTAGCCTTTCGGACGCTGGTGAGGTCGAGGTTGAACCCAAAATGCTGGGGCTCCGTGACTATGATGAAGTAGAGATAGACATGAGTGAAATACAAGACCTGTCGAAGCTGAAAGCTAGAATCTCCGAGGGGGCAAATCAGAATTTGGTAAGAAAGGCCACTCTTAAGGGGCTTCGCGATGCCGAACTCATAGTAAATCCTGAGGAATTGGAAACCGAGTTGGGGGAGAAATTCTTTCATCTTAGTGTTATGGATGAATCTCATCCGAAGTTAGAAGAAGTCACAGAGGATGAAGAGCGGTTGATTAGGAATAGATTTATTAAGCTGATGAAGAGGCAAATTGAAGGCCTGGAAGGGGAGGAGAGAGAAATTGCTGAAAACGCCCTTCAGTATGGCATAGCTCTTCTGGATGGGAAGGAAGTCTTATAATGTGGTTGAAAAGGATTGAGCTCAAGAATTTTAAGCGTTTTTCTGATTTTCCAGCTCAGTTCAGCCCCGGGATAAATGTGGTCAAAGGTTCGCTAAATGAAATGGGGAAGTCCACTTTACTCGAAGGTATCATTGTTGCCCTTTTCCATAATCCTGGAAGTACTGCAAAGTGGCTCAGGGAATATGTTTCCTGGGGCTCAGCCAGGCAGTGTCAAACTATCCTTGAGTTTGAGGATAAAGGAAACAGATATTTGCTTGAGAAGGATTTTGACAAGGGAACCGCCAGGCTTATTGATGATAATACTCGAGAAGAGTTCGATACTTTCAAAAAAATTTCAGAGAAAATGGCTGAGCTACTGGGAACCAATTCTGACACGCTCTTCTTATGCACTTCTTGTATCCGCCAAGATGAGGTAAGGGCAATCTCATCAGGTAAGAAAGAAATTAGCGAAAGCTTGGAAGAAGTTGTGACTGGAGGCAAAGAAAGTACCCTTGCTTCAGAGGTAGTACAAAAGCTAGACGATAAAATCTCTGAGATGAAGAAGGGGTTAGACAGACCGGCAAAAACCCCAGGTGTTCTAGCGAGCCTAAGAGGCCAACTAGAGGATTCTTCACGAAAATGTACTGACATTGAAAATGAGGTCTCAAAAGTTGAGGTTCAAAAAATCGAGCTAGTGGAAGGGAACAAGCAACTGGCTCAGGTCAAGGAGCAATATGAAAATGCCAAGGCTTTGCTGGATAAAAATAAACAGCGTAAAGAAATCGAAGCGTCTATAGAAAGGCTGACTGAAGATTATAATAGCGTGGAAGAGCTACTTGCTAGGATAAAGAAACAGGAAGAAGACTTTAAGAAAGCAGATGAAGCGCTTCGGGCTATCGAAGGATTGGAGGATAAGCAACGGGTTTCGGAATTTAGGAAGGGGTTGGATGCAATCCAGAATAGACGTGGGGATATCGAGAATGACCTAGCTATGCGAGAGAAGGAGCTGGCTGGAGCGAAAGAAAAATTGGATGTAAGAAAATCTGTTAGATTTTTTGGTTCGGGGAAGGGCATGGCTGCTGCGATAATAATATTGACGGGTGGGATAATTGGAACTTTGGTTGGTCCAGTCTACCTCTTGGGTTTAATAATCCTGGGCGCGGCTCTTCTTGTCATAACCATAAGAGCGAGTCGTGCCCTCATTCGAGATAAGACCAACATTTCGGGTATTGGCAAGCGCATTGAAGAAATGGAGGAAGCTCTCGGTAAACTTAGTAAGGAAGAGCAAGAATTGCTGGCTAAGGCTAAATGTAACACGGTTGCCGAGTTTAATAAAAATGAAAGAGATTTTTACTATTGGCACGAGGTGAAAGAGAAGGCAGAAAACCGCTTGGAGGGGATGCTAAGTGGTAAGACGATTCAGGATGTTGAGAGGCAGAGGACTGAGGTAGCTAGGAAGTTAGCGGTTGAGGGGGAAAAACTTACTGCCGATTTGAGAGAAACACGTCTGAACCCGGAAGAATACATCGAATTAGAAAGGAAAGTTCGGAATTTGGAGGCAAAGCAAACTGAGCTTGAGACGCAAAAAAGGCGCTGCGAAGTCATCATCGAGCAGGCAAGATTTAATATAGAGGATCAAATTAGACTGGAAGAGGAATTGAAAAGCCGTCAGAAAGCATTGGAACATGAAGAAAGAAAGGTAAAAGTTTATGACCTGGCCAGGGAATTTATCTCTAGAGCGAGAACCGAGATTCTTTCGTCAACTGAGGAAGCTTTGGAGAAAGAAATTCAGAGGTATTTGGCTGTCTTTACCAAGGACAAGTACAAGCAGGTAAGAATTGACAAAGAAGCCTTGGAGTTCTGGGTATATTCGGATGAGAAGGGGGACTGGGCTAAGCCCGAGGAATTAAGTGGAGGGGTAATTGATGAGTTCTATCTAGCATTTCGGCTCGCCCTGGCGGAGTTGATATTTGGCGATAAAAAGCCGCCTTTGATATTGGATGACCCCTTTGTTAATTTTGACTCTGTCCGTCTGGCTAACACGCTAAACTTTTTCAAAACGCTGGCCTCGGATTACCAAATCATCATATTCACGTTGAGCGATTTATATGATAAGGTAGCTGATAACATTATTTTGTTAGATGAAAAGGAGAGGCCTTTGTGATGAACTTAGCACTCATCATAACAAGCATGGTTTCCATGATAGGCACCAAAGAATGAGAGGTAAATAGTATGGAATTTGATGTAGCGGTTTTACCCGGCGATGGTGTTGGCCCCGAGGTAATAACCCAGGCGATGAAGGTTTTGCAGACCGTGGGTGAGAAATTCGGGCATAGCTTCCGCCTTCAAGATGGTCTCATAGGTGGCGTTGCCATAGATACTCTGGGCACAGCTTTCAGCGATGAGACCTTGAAGATGTGTAAACAATGTGATGCAGTGCTGCTCGGCGCAGTTGGCGGTTCTAAATGGGATGACCCTCAAGCCAAAATCCATCCTGAAGACGGGCTTCTGGCTTTGCGCAAAGGGCTGGGGCTGTTTGCTAATTTGCGCCCCGTGAAAGTTTTCCCTATGCTGGTGGATTCTACTAATCTCAAGCCGGAGGTGGTTAAGGGGGTTGATTTGGTAGTGGTTAGAGAGCTCACAGGTGGACTTTACTTTGGTCAGCCCAAGAAACAGTGGCAAACTCCGGAGGGAAGGCAGGCTGTTGATACCATGGCTTATTCCGAGATGGAAATTGAGCGTATATTAAGGGTGGGCTTTGAGTTAGCTCTCAGCCGTCGTAAGAAGCTAACTTCGGTGGATAAAGCCAATGTTCTCCAGTCATCCCGATTATGGCGGCAGATTGCCATAGAAATTTCCGCCGATTACCCCGATGTTGAACTCCAGCATATGCTGGTTGATGCCTGTGCTATGAGGTTTATTCAGCGTCCTGCTGAACTGGATGTTTTGGTCACTGAAAACATGTTTGGTGACATTCTCACCGACGAGGCTTCAATGCTGGCTGGCTCTATGGGCATGCTCCCTTCGGCTAGTTTAGCAGGAATTCCTGGGGGAAAAACCTTCGGCATGTACGAGCCAATTCATGGCAGCGCTCCCAGTCGAGCAGGGCAAAACCTGGCTAACCCTATTGCCACTATCTTGAGTGTAGCTATGATGCTTCGCTATTCCTTTGCGCTGGAAACTGAAGCACAGACTATAGAAAATGCTGTCCTCGCTGCTTTAGAGAAAGATTATAGAACTTACGATATAATGTCAGAAGGCAAGATTCGGGTGGGAACAAAGGAGATGGGAGATTTGATTGCTCAGAAAGTGAAAGGTTAAAGGAATTTTCCATGATAACAGTGCAGCTTTATGATACCACTCTGAGGGATGGTGCCCAGCAGGAGGGGATTTCTTTGTCTGTCGAGGATAAGCTCAAGATTTGCCAGAAGCTAGATGAACTGGGCATTGACTTCATAGAGGGTGGCTGGCCAGGTTCTAATCCTAAGGATACTGAGTTCTTCGCCCAGGCACAGAATTTGCGCTTGACTCGTTCAACCCTGGTGGCTTTTGGCAGCACCAGGCACGCGAATTCTCGGGCGGAAAAGGACCTTAATCTACAGGCCTTGCTTCAAGCCAAAACCAGGGTGGCCACCATTGTAGGAAAAGCCTGGGATAAGCAGGTAACCCGGGTTTTGGAAACAACGCTGGAAGAAAACCTCAGCATGATTACAGATTCCATAAGTTACCTAAGGGCAAAAGGGCTCAGGGTTTTCTTCGATGCCGAGCACTTCTTCGATGGATATAAAGATAACCCTGAATATGCCTTGCAGGTAGTGGCAACTGCGGCTAAAGCTGGTGCGGAATGTGTGGTTCTTTGCGATACCAATGGCGGCACCCTGCCGCAAAAGATAGTGGAGGCTATTAAAGCTGTCCAAAAGGCAAGCACTGTCGCTCTGGGCATTCACACCCATAATGATGCCGAGCTTGCTGTGGCTAACTCCCTGGTTGCCGTGGAAGCGGGAGTTATCCAGGTGCAAGGGACCATTAATGGCTATGGTGAGCGCTGTGGCAACGCCAATTTCTGTTCCATCATACCGACTTTGAAACTTAAGATGGGCATTGATTGTATTACTGACAAACAGCTAAGCAAGCTCAGTGATGTCTCTCGCTATATATCAGAGCTGGCTAACATGCCTCATTATGACCGGCTTCCTTATGTAGGCGATGATGCCTTCACTCATAAAGGTGGGATTCACGTATCAGGCTTAATAAAATGGGAAGATAGCTACCAGCACATAAATCCAAATCTAGTGGGCAACCGCCCGCATGTTGTTGTTTCCGAGCTGGCCGGGAAGGGAAGTATTATCTTTAAGGCTAAAGAGCGTGGACTACCTGTCCCTAAAGGCAAGGAGATTGAGAAGGTGCTGGAGCAAATTAAGTTATTAGAGAATCAGGGTTTTCAGTATGATGTTGCCGAGGCGTCCTTCGACCTTCTACTCCGCCGGGCTCAGCCCGACTATCAGCCGCCTTTTGAGCTAGTTGACTTCATAATCGTGGTGGAGAAACGGCGCCGCCCGCCCACCAGAGGAAATCAGGAAGAACCATTGTCAGAAGCCACTATCAAGGTCAAGGTGGATAACAGGATAGTGCATACAGCTGCTGAAGGTGACGGCCCGGTCAACGCCCTCGACCAGGCTCTGCGCAAAGCTTTACTACAGTTCTATCCTGACTTGAGTGCTGTAAAACTTATTGATTATAAGGTGCGCATTCTGGAAGAAACCGCAGGCACTGCATCGCAGGTCCGGGTGCTCATTGAGTCCAGCGACGGCCGGGAAAATTGGCGAACGGTAGGCAGCTCCACTAACATCATCGAAGCTAGCTGGCTGGCCCTGGCTGACAGCATCGAATACTGGCTGATAAAGCAGGCTGGAAAAGCATAAAAACTGACTTCGGTTACAACACGGGTAGAATCCAGAGTCTCCTAGATTTGGTTACCTAAGAGCTTATGTGGGTGAAGTAGGGAAAGCTGGAGATTTCAGCAGCCTGCCGAACGAAGGTATATAGAGCGAGGTTTGGATATGAACAAGTTAGCCGAAATTACGAATTGTGCAAAGAATAATGAGGAGTCAATAGTATGGTAAGGCCAAGAATCGTTGAAACGGATGAAGGGATACAGGATGAATTTGATGTACAAACATATAATAGTATGATGCGAGGATTGAGGGACAAGGGTTGGATGGAAACAGACCACATTATCACATCAGGGATCACACATGGGTTTGCACTAGAGATTGGTCCTGGCCCCGGTTATCTTGGTCTTGAATGGCTGAAGAGGACGGAAAGTACCATCCTCATGGCTGTGGAAATCAGTCCTGAAATGACAAAAATTGCTGAGAGAAATGCCAGGGAATATGGACTTGAAGGTAGAGTCAAATATGTGAAGGGCGATGCCTACCAGATACCGTTTGATGATAACACTTTTGATGGCGTGTTCTCTAATGGTTCTCTTCATGAATGGTCACAACCTATAAGGGTTTTCGACGAAGTTTACCGTGTGTTGAAGCCGAGGGCGAAGTACTTCATAAGTGACATGCGCCGGGATATGAATCCGTTTGTGAAGCAGTTTATGAGATTGATGGCTAAACCTAAAGAGATTAGACCAGGCCTTGTATCATCTATAAATGCATCCTATACTATCGACGAGATTCGCTCTATACTCGATCAGTCAAACTTGAGAGAGTCTGTAGTTGCAAAAACGTTTATGGGATTTGAAATTACCGGGGTGAAAAGTAAATGATCTTGCTATACGCAACGTCGCCTAACAAAGCGTATCTGGCTTCGTGCCTTCGGCGAAACTTCTTTTATCCGCCAAATGTTGCATAGAATTGCCTCTTAAAAGAGAAGGAGGAAACTACCATGGATAAGGTAGAGTCCAATCTTGGTTTCAGGCTCATGGCTTTGGGCTACAAATTTCGCGATCTTCGCTTGCCCCGCAAGAATATCTTAGAAGAAGTGGGGATAAAACCGGGATTTCACGTGCTCGATTATGGATGTGGACCCGGGAGTTACATAACCCCCCTCGCAGAATTGGTAGGCGAATCAGGGAAAGTTTATGCCTTGGATATCCATCCACTGGCGATTCAGAAGGTTCAGGATATCGCCTCAAAAAAGCAACTGACGAATGTGGAAACCATTCTTTCCGATTGCCAAACCGGGTTGCCGGATAATAGCTTAGATGCCGTTCTATTGTATGCTGCCTTTCACCACTTGAGCGACCCAGACGTGGTACTAAAGGAGTTACATCGAGTATTGAAACCAGATGGAATCCTATCCTTCGGTGACCGCCATATGAAGGAAAAGGAAATAGTGGCTGAGGTAACAAATAGCCGATTGTTCAGGCTATCGAGAAAAGGCCAAAGAACGTATACTTTCTTGAAAGAGGAATAGTAATGGGTGACTTCTCACAACTACAGCATAAAAAGGTTCATGCCTTACGGCACCCCATTTTTTTTGCTTAAATAGTACTGGGTAATAAATTCTTAGGGCCAATACCTGTCCCACTAGGCGGACAAAAACCCTCCGTCAACGGGTATAAGTGCTCCATGGACATAACTGGACAAATCACTGGCAAGAACCATAGCAATACGGGCCACTTCATCTGGCTGTCCCCCCCTTCTTAGGGGTAATCTCATTGCAAGCTCTATGCCCGTCTTAAGGGGGCCCGTCTTAAACCGGGCAACTTCTTTGGCGACGGCCTTTGTTCCCGGAGTCGTTATGCCGCCGGGTAAAATTACATTTATCCTGAAACCATTTCTGCCGTACTGTTTGGCCAGAGCTTTTGTCAGGGCAATAACTCCTGTCTTGCTAATGTCGTAGGGAATCAAATCTTCTGCGATGGGCACAATGGCTTCAATAGAGCCGATGTTTATAATCACCCCTCCTCTCTTTAATCTCTTCCTTATCATATACTGGCACATCAAAAGAGCTGACTTCAGATTTACATCTATTACCCTCTTAAGAAAAGCATCATCTACTTCTAGGAAATTCTTGAATGGGTATATTCCAGCATTATTTACTAGTATGTCAGGCTCTTTTCCACTTAGTTCTTCCCATAGAGCATCTATTTCATCTTCCCTGGAAAGATCCACTTTATGAATGTCTATTTCCGACTCGAACTGTGCAAGCTCCTTTTTTACGAGTCCCAGCCCTTTGATGTTCATATCTACGAGGTCTAAATCCGCACCCGCTTCTGCAAACCTGTAGGCCATTGCCCTGCCAATACCAACGGCAGAGCCAGTAATCAAGGCTCTCTTCCCTTTCAAGGAGATAAGTTCAGATAAAGGCTTCAATGCTTTCATAGCGTCAAACTATTTGTCGCAACTTGTTCCTTCCATTATACTACTACTGAAAGCATTATTCGAAGGCTGTGCAAAATTACCGGGGTGAAAAGTAAATGATCTTGCTATACGCAACGTCGCCTAACATCGGGTATATGGCTACGCTTCGCTCCGCCTCAATGCCCAGTTTCGGCTTGTACTTCGCATGTCCGCGACCGTTAGCTGAAATTTCGAACCCCAGGAAAAGTGTAGAAAGTTTGAAATGAACATAATAGTAAATATGGCCAGGTAAAACATGACGCTTGAAAGAAAAATAGCAAAACTATTTCACATGGATGAAAAATCGCGTCGGCGTCATGCTAATCCCTGGAGTGGTTACTCTCGTTTTTCTATGGTTCCGCTTATTGGTTTAGCATTCTGGAGCAGGGTCTGGCTTGGCTGGTGGTCTCTTGCTCCAATTATTATTGTGCTTTTATGGGCATGGTTTAACCCGCGAATCTTTCCCGAACCGAAAAGCACCAATAATTGGGCATCAAAAGTAGTCCTTGGCGAATGGGTCTGGATGAATCGGAAAAATGTTCCGGTGCCGAAACATCACCTTGTTATGCCTAATATTTTGTCGGCGATAAGCGCAATTGGTGCCATTCCATTTATCTGGGGATTATTCGTATTGGAAATATGGCCAACAGTTGTCGGTGGCATTGTCATTGTTATCAGCAAGTTATGGTTTGCGGATCGCATGGTGTGGCTGTACGAAGATATGAAGGACGCAACACCAGAATATAGAAGTTGGTTATATTGATTTCAAAGTGATTGGCTCTTGCTTGCTACTTTTATGTTCTCCAAGGCTGCCCCCTTCGTTTACTGAAAATGCTCTCTCGGTTTAGTACCTCGCCTTTAGCCAGTCCAGAACAAAAGCCATTGCTGCCTTTTCCAGGCGCATTTTGTGCTTGGCACCGGGTATTATTTTTAACTCTTTGGGCTCTTTAGCTTTCTGGTAGAGCTTATGTGCGTGCTCCAGGGGTATTACTTCGTCGGCATCTCCATGAACAAAAAGCAGGGGACGGGGAGAAATTTTATCAATCCACTTGATTGGAGAGACGGTCTCAAATCCCTTCCCCCATTCTTCTATTGAGGGCGGAAAATCTCTATCCCTGATTGACCCGATTTGGCGAAACCGTTGGATGGTGTCCAGGGGCGTTTCTTTCTGTGTGAGAGAGCGAAAATCCGCAGGGCAGGCACAGGTTACCACTGAAGATACCCTGAGGTCTTGGGCTGCGGTATAAACGGAAACCGCTGCCCCTCCGCTAAATCCCAGTAAGCAAAAACGAGTTTTATCTACCTCCTCCAGTTTATACAGGAAGTCAATAGCGGCTTGTAAATCTCGACTCCAGCCCAGGATGTCTAAGTTACCTTCGCTCCTTCCCGCCCCTCGGAAGTTAAAGATTAGGGTGGCGAAGCCAGCATGACAGAAGCGCTGCGCCAGTAGTGTATAGCCCCTGTTGGTGGGGTCGGGGGGAACAGCCGGAATGCCATGGCAGATGCACAAGGCGGGGTGTCCCTTATCCCTTGATGGAATATGAAGCTCGCCGACAAGCTCAAGCCCATCGGCCTTCAAGCGAATTTCTTTTACATCCATCTTTTACCAACCCCAAAAAGTCTTATGACTTTTTGGGGACCCCCATGAATTTACTCTAAGTTTAATTGGGTTCCCAAGAGAATCACGAGATTTTTCTTGGGATGGTTTAAAGGGTCAAAAATAATAGACTCGTCTTCTCCTCCTGAAAATGAGACCCGCTATGAGCCCCAGCAGCAAACCTCCAATGTGAGCTTGCCAGGCTATCCCGGGAAGGAAAGAGAGGAGGAGAAAGATTAGGATTGCTACCCAGAGTGGCATGGGGACAGGGATGGGAATTATAAGAACTGGCACTCTGGGGACCATTACTGCCAGGGCTCCACCAAGGGCATAAATGGCTCCGGAGGCTCCTATCCCTGTTGAAGATGGGTTAGCGAGAAGGGCGAAGAGAATGTTCCCTGCCAGCCCTCCGAGGAAAAATACCGCCAGGAAACTTCTCTCCCCCGCTGCCCGGATGAGGAAGCTCCCCAGAAAATACAGGCCTATCATATTGAATAATATGTGGAGGAAATTGCCGTGGACAAACATGCTGCTTATGATGGTCCAGGGGTGTTGAGAGAGCAATGCGGGTCTCAAACCCAGAAAATAGATTGTTTCTGGCCTTGCCAGAGTGATTATGAAGATTACGACATTTAGAGCTATCAAAAACCACAGGACATTTAAATTGACAGCACGATAAGTTCGCATTGCGCAATTATAAGTTAAATCTGGCTTCTAGTTCAACAGGCTGTCTCATGAGAGCGTTTAGCAATGTCATTCTGAGGAGTTCCGATACATCGGGATGACGAAGAATCTGAGAGCTTCTTTGCTGTGCTCAGAATGACAAGCGGATGTTATTAAACAACCTTCGTCTCAAGGAGCTGGTTGGTTATAATGTGTTATAATATCCGGCGCGGTAGGTTTATAATGGAAAAGATATCCAGGCTGGCAAGATGTTTTCCTTGCGGGAATTTTAAGTGAGCGAGCAAAGTCCAGAGCAAAAACGAAAGCTCCCCCCAATAGTTATAGTAGGCATAATTCTGGCAGCCCTCTGTGGCATCTCATTGTACATACGCATAGCCCTGCCTTATGACCAAATTTTTGTCAATGACTGGGTCTGGTTCCGAGAGACTGATGCCTATTATTACATGCGCAACATAGAGACCCTGGTTCATAACTTTCCCCACTTCAATTCCTTTGACCCCTACATGCTCTACCCCGGCGGTAGTGTAGGACTTGCTCGGCCATTCTTCCCCTGGCTTATTGCTGGCATCATTCGGCTTGTTAGCTTGGGGGCACCGACTCTGCATACCATGGAAGTGGTGGCCGCTTACATGCCCGCTATTCTGGGTACTCTGACACTCATTCCGGTGTACTTTATCGGCAAGGAACTGTTTAACCGCTGGGTGGGCGTAATTTCAGCCGCCCTGGTTGTCATCTTGTCTGGCGAATTTATGCATCGCTCCCTGCTTGGCTTTACCGACCACCATGTAGCTGAAGTTTTGTTTAGCACCGTGTGCATACTCTTTCTAATAATGGCTATTAAACGAGCTCGAGAAAGAGAGATTTCCTTCGACCACATTCTAAGTAGGGACTGGGCAACTATCACCAAGCCTCTCGTCTATACCCTGCTCGCTGGCGTCTTCCTGGGTATTTATCTCCTTTCTTGGATAGGTGGGCTGCTGTTCATCTTCATTATATTTGCTTACCTGGTGATTCAGTTCATCGTGGACCACTTAAGGCATAAATCGAGCGACTATCTGTGCATTGTCGGCACCCCTCTTTTCCTTATTGCCTTCCTCATGCTTCTTCCCATGCTGGGCGAGGGTGGTCGGGATACCCTTTATCGAGTATCTATGCCAGTTGCCATAGTGATACCCATAGTCTTAAGCATTATCTCACGGCTCATGGCAGCCAAGACTTTGAAGCCTGTTTACTATCCTTTGGCCTTGCTGGGACTGACTGGAATTGGTCTTGCTGTTTTTCATGCCATCAATCCCTCCCTGTTTCAGTCCATGCTCCACCAATTTCGCATCTTCACCCCGGCCGGTGCCAGGCTGACTATCATGGAGGTGGAACCTCTTCTTTTGCCCGGCGGTGAATTCGGTCTGCAGACAGCCTGGACCAACTTCACCACCTCCTTCTTCATCTCATTTATTTCCTTTGCCATGCTTATTTATTTCGCTATTAAGGAAAAAGTTGCTGACAAAATCTTGTTCCTGGTATGGAGCATGATAATGTTAATAGCAGTCCTGGGGCAGCGCCGCTTCGGTTACTACTATACTGTAAATGCTGCCTTGCTCACAGGGTATTTCTCCTGGAAAATGCTGGACATTGCTGGCTTAAGTAAATTGCTGGCTAAGTCTAAGGAAGTAGTGGGAGCAGTTAAAAAATTCAAGAAGAGGAAAAAGATAACCGGGGAGAAAGCGAAGCCAAAAACATTTATGCAGCCCAGAGGCGCCTGGATAAGGGTCATCGTTGTCGGAATCGTCATCTTTTTCCTGGTCTTTTACCCCAATATCGACAAATTAGAAACACTTGCCAAGACGCCAAATTATATTATGAACGAGGGGTGGTATAGCTCGCTTCAGTGGTTAGGGGAAAGTGATAACAGCCCCGAACCTTTTGGTGACCCTGAGTTCTATTACGAGCTATACCCGCCACGTGATGAGTTTGAATATCCCGAAATTGCCTATGGCGTGATGTCCTGGTGGGACTACGGCTACTTTATAATGCAAATTGCCCATCGCATACCCAATGCCAATCCTGGTCAAGCTGGTGCTCGCGAAGCCGGCAAGTTCTTTACCGCCCAGAATGAAAGCTCAGCCAACGAACTCGCAGATGAGTTAGGTTTGAAATATGTGGTGATTGACTATGCCATGGCGACTTCAAAGTTCTATGCTATGGTGGAGTGGGCTGGCGGCAACGTAAGCAATTTTTACGAGGTTTATTACCAGCGAACGCAGGATGACGGGCAATGGGGAGTTTTATACTACCCCGCTTACTACAGCTCCACTGTGGTCAGGCTCTACAACTTTGATGGCAAAGCCGTGACTCCCACGGAATCGATAGTCATATCTTATGAAGAGAAGGTGACCAGTGAAGGAGAGAAGTACAAGGAAATCACTAATGGCTGGACCTTTCCCACTTATGAAGAAGCTGAGGCCTATGTCGGAGACCAGACGTCTGGAAACTATAGAATAGTGGGCACCAACTCCTTTAGTAGCCCCGTGCCTCTTGAAGAGTTGAACAGCTATGAGCGCGTATATCAATCCAAGGCCACAATAACCACAACAACTGTGAAAATTTTTAAGCATCTTGGCTCAGGTGAGTCCTGAGTAAAAACACGACAATCATTAGAAGAGATGTTTAAATATACAATTGTAATTGAAAAGGCTGATGGTAATTATTCTGCATACTGCCCGGATTTGCCTGGTTGTGTAGCTACGGGGGCAAGTGTAGAAGAAACGACGGAAAGAATAAAAGAAGCTATTGAATTCCACATTGAAGGAGTCAAGGCGGAAGGTTTGGACGTGCCGCCGCCTGCCACTACTGCTGCTCTTGTTGAAGTAGCACTGTAGAGGATTGATGAAAGCCAATTCACGGATTATCACCGTCATTCTGGCCCCTTCCCCTTTGTCATTCTGAGCCTCTCCTCTTTTGTCATTGCGAGCGAAGCGCGGCAATCTCATACTCCTCCTCCCCAGATTGCTTCGTCGCCCCGATTGGGCTGGGCTCCTCGCAATGACAGAGAAGGGCGGGACTCGTGATGACGGCTTGAGTTGCCAAACGCACTTCTGCTAAACTGCTTAAGATGATTCCTATTGCAAAGCCAATCATAGATGAAGATGAAATCAGCGCTGTGACAGCGGTATTAAGGTCGGGGATTATTGCCCAGGGCAGGAAAGTGGAAGAATTCGAGGGGGCATTCGCTGAGTTTATTGGTACGAAATATGCCGTGGCAGTAAACTCCGGGACTGCTGCCCTCCACATAGCTTTATTGGCGCATGGAATTGGAGAGGGAGACGAAGTCATCACGTCTCCTTTTACATTTATAGCCACTGCCAATTCGATTCTATTTACCGGGGCAAAGCCCGTCTTCGCCGATATAGAAGAAGAAACCTTTAACATCGCTCCGGATAGCGTTACTGAGAAAATTACACCACGGACGAAGGCAATAATGCTTGTTCATCTTTATGGGCAACCTTGTGATATGAAGAGAATAATGAGGATAGCTCAAGAGCACGGTCTTATAGTCATAGAGGATGCTTGCCAGGCACATGGGGCAGAATACGAAGGAGAAAAAGTAGGTTCATTTGGCACTGGCTGCTTCTCGTTCTACCCCACAAAGAATATAACCACCGGCGAAGGTGGCATGATAACCACAGACGATAAGCATATTGCTGAGAAAGCTAGGATGATAAGAAGTCACGGACAAAGGGAGAGATACCTCCATGAAATTCTGGGTTATAATTACCGCATGACCGACATAGCCGCAGCAATTGGGCTCTGCCAGCTAGGAAAACTGGAGGACTTTAACAATAAGAGGATAAGGAATGCGAAGTTCCTGACTGGGAGGCTCAGTGGAATCAAAGGGCTGCTTCCACCCCATGTCAGACCAAACGTAAAACACGTCTTCCACCAATACACGGTCAGGATTACCCAAGATTTTGGTATATCGAGAGACGAGCTAAGAGCGAAGCTGGTGGACGAAGGTATAGCCACGGAGATATATTACCCCCGGCCCATACACAAGCAACCTCTTTACCAGGACTTGGGTTATAATGAGCATCTTCCTAACTCTGAGAAGGCAGCCAGGGAGGTGCTTTCCTTGCCGGTTCATCCATCGCTAACAAAGGAGGATTTGGAAAACGTTGTGCGCGCAATTCAAGGTATCTGAAAAGGCGATATTGCACGGCAAGGTAACAATAGGCGAAGGAACTACCGTTCAAGAGAATGTAGTATTAGGTAGCGCCGAGGATGGGGAATTGGGCATAGGAAAGGACTGTACTATAAGATCAGGGACAGTCATATACTCTGGTGTTAAAATAGGCAATAATTTCAGAAGCGGACATAATGTTCTAATCAGAGAAAATAGCGAAATTGGGGATAATGTTCTTGTGGGGACGAGCTCAGTGATTGATGGAGATTGCAAAATAGGTAGCAAAGTAAGTATTCAGACCGGGGTCTACATAACCAGATATACCATGATCGAGGATGGTGTCTTTCTGGGTCCCCTCTGTGTTACTACCAACGATAAATATATGAAATATGGTGTTACACTCAAGGGCCCTGTCATAAAACGAGGCGCCAAGATTGGTGCAAACTCTACTATTATGCCTGGTATAACTATCGGCCAAGGTGCTATTGTAGGAGCAGGCAGCGTGGTAACCAAAGATGTTCCACCTTATAAGGTGGTAATGGGAGTCCCAGCAAGGGTAGTGAAGGATGCCCCGAAAGAAGAAGTCGTGCATTGAATTGGAACGGAGGAATCCATTGGGAAAACAGCTAAGAGTAGGCGTTATTGGAGTCGGGGCTATGGGCAAAAACCACGCCAGGCTCTACTCTGAGCTTCTTGGTGTGGAGCTTATCGGGGTTTCGGATGTGAATGAAACCCTAGCCGCTTCAATTGCCCAAAGCTACGGCTGTAAACGTTTTGCGGACTATAATGACCTTCTGGGGGAAAATCTGGATGCCCTCAGCATAGTCGTGCCCACCACCCTTCACAAAAAGGTAGCCCTGGATGCAATTCAGAAAGGAATAAATGTACTAGTGGAAAAGCCTATCGCTGATACGGTTGAGAATGCTGATGAAATTATAAAAGCCGCTCGAGAGAACAAAGTTAAGCTGATGGTGGGGCATGTTGAGCGCTTTAACCCGGCCATCATAAAGCTAAAAGAACTAATAGATAGTGGGCTGTTGGGCAAAGTTGTATCCATCTCTGCCAAGAGAGTCGGCCCCTATAATCCCAGAATAAGGGATGTGGGCATAGTCCTAGATCTTGGCACCCACGATATAGATATAATGTCCTACCTATATGGAGAGAAGATTAGGGAAGTCTACGCATCGGCGGGAAGTGTTGTCCATAGCCACGAGGACCATGCCATAATCACGCTGAACTTTGATAGTGGTAGTAGTGGGGTAATAGATACAAATTGGCTTACACCCCATAAGGTGAGGAATTTGACGGTGATAGGCTCCAAGGGAATTGCTGAGGTTAATTGTATTGATGAAACTCTGAGGATATTTGATCAAGAGTGGGTAAGAGATGCAAAAATCGGGAAGGAGGAGCCTTTAAAACTCGAGCTCCTCCATTTCATTGACTGCGTGCAGCATGATAAGAAACCGCTGGTCTCAGGGGAAGATGGAAGGCATGTCCTCGAAGTAGCAATTGCGGCAGTGGAGTCTGCCAGAACCGGAAAGGTATTTGAGATGAAATGAAGGTCTTTGGACTGGAGAAAAAAACCATCGTGGATGCCTTCATCAGTGGTAGAGTAACCGTTGCAGTCTATGGGCTGGGGAAGATGGGCTTGCCTCTAGCCGCCGTTTTTGCCGAGAGAGGTGCTAAGGTAATTGGCGTAGATGTAGATCAAAAATTAGTTGACGAAATAAACAAAGGACGCTGTCCTATCGCAAATGAGCCGAGCCTTCCTGAGATGATTAAGGCTAATGTGGAAGGGCAAAGGCTTTTGGCTACTACGGACGGCGTGGCGGCGGCGAAAGAATCAGATGTGATGCTCATACTCGTTCCGTGCTTGTTAAATAGCGACAAAAGTCCAGACCTCGCCGCTATAACTGCGGTGTGCTCCAGCATTTCCCGGGGACTCTCCCGAGGTGACTTCGTCATTCTCGAAACCACCGTTCCCCCCCGAACTACAAAGGATGTGGTACTGCCAGTCCTGAAACAGTCAGGACTAAAGGAGGGAGAGTTTGGCTTGGCTTTTTGCCCTGAGCGGACGAGTTCCGGGAGGGCAATAAGAGACATCACAGGTGCCTATATGAAGGTTGTCGGCGGTATAGACAAGGAAAGCACCGAGACTGCCGAGGCGATCTATTCAGTTATCAACAAAAAGGGCGTAATAACTGTCTCTGACACTACCGCGGCCGAAGCTGTAAAGCTTTTCGAAGGCGTTTATCGGGATGTCAATATTGCACTATCCAATGAGCTGGCACTGGTCTGTAGAGAAATGGGCGTTTCCTCTACGGAGGTATTTCCCGTAGTAAACGAGCCCTTTGACGAAGAGCATCAACGCTACCATGTTAACCTCCTTCGGCCTGGCGCAGGTGTAGGGGGGCACTGCATCCCCGTTTATCCTTATTTCGTAACCAAGACCACCGGGACAGATACCAGCCTCATCAAGCTGGCAAGGAAAATCAACGACTCTATGCCCTTTCATATGGTTAATTTGATAATAGAGGGCTTGAATGAGCTGGGAAGAAGCGTAAGAGGTTCAAACATTCTCATTTTAGGGCTTGCCTTCAGGAGTGGTGTCAAGGAAGCCAGGAATTCACCTGCCATACCCATAATCGAGAGGTTAAAGAAACTCCACGCCAACGTGTTCCTGTATGACCCTTTGTTCTCAAGGGAGGAAATAGAAAGCTTTGGCGCAGCATATAGCGATAGCTTCGATAATATGGATTGCCTTGTCATTGTCACCGACCATAAGAAATTCAAGGAATATGATTGGCAGAAGATTGGCAACAAGATGAGAAGCAAAGTTATTGTGGATGGTAGACAGGTTGTTGGCCCTGGAAAAGCGCGGAACCTTGGCTTCATTTATAAAGGAATAGGGCATGTCTAGGGATCAGAGTGAAAATTATGTGATTAGTGATTGGTGGCTAGTGATTAATGGACAGTTAATAGTAGATGATGAAGAACCATAAAGATTTAGAGGTCTGGAAAGAGGCTGTGGAACTTGCGGTTACCTGTTATGACATAACGAAGGCATTTCCTCAGGTGGAACAGTTTGGGTTGGCTTCTCAGATGAGACGGGCCGCGATTTCTATAGGCAGCAACATTGCAGAAGGTGCTGCTCGTGCTGGCAGCAAAGAGTTTGTCCAGTTTCTGTATATCTCGCTAGGTTCCGCCAGCGAGTTGGATACGCAAATTGAAATTGCCAAGAAGATCGGTTTAGGCAACATATCTGAAATGGAAGCGCTTCAACTAAAAGTGAATGGAGTCTCGCGTATGTTGCAAGGCTTGATCCGTTCTGTAAAAACAAGGATCCCGAAAAGCCAATCACCAATCACCAGTCACTAAGATGAAAATCGTCTCTATTGTCGGTGCTAGGCCTCAGTTCATTAAAGCAGTATTGGTGTCAAAGGAGCTACGCAGAAGTCACGAGGAGGTCTTGGTTCATACCGGTCAGCACTACGACATAGAGCTATCTAAGATATTCTTCGATGAATTGGGCATACCCAAGCCAGACTATAATCTCGAAGTCGGCTCTGATACCCATGCCAGACAAACTGCCAGAATGATGATAAGCATCGAGGATACCCTGGTTGCTGAAAAACCAGATTTGGTTTTAGTCTATGGGGATACCAACTCTACCTTGGCTGGTGCCTTGGCAGCAGTAAAGCTTCACATTTCAGTAGCTCATGTGGAAGCTGGGCCAAGGATGTTTGACAAGAATATACCTGAGGAAGTCAATAGGGTGCTCACTGATCATGTATCCAGCTTCCTCTTTGTTCCGACGCAAACAGCGGTGGGCAATCTTAAGAAGGAAGGTATCAATAATGGGGTCTATCTCACCGGTGACGTGATGCTGGATAGTTTCCTGCAATTCTCTCAGGTTGCCGAGAGAAACTCGGAAATACTCCACAAGCTGACTCTGGGCAAAGGGAAATATCTTCTGGCTACAGTTCATCGGGCACGGAATACTGACATTGAGGGAAACCTCAAAAACATAGTGGAAGCTTTTTCCAGTACGGATGAGAAAATAGTCTTTCCCATCCACCCCAGGACCGTGAAATACTTAAAGCAGTACAGGCTATATGATCAGCTAAGGAATGCCCCAAATGTATGCTTAGTAGCTCCAGTTGGTTATTTGGATTCAATAATCCTCATACAAAGTGCTAAAAAAGTTTTAACCGATTCTGGCGGACTTCAAAAGGAGGCCTATTTCTCAAAAGTTCCCTGTATTACCCTTGATGAGGTCACAGGCTGGCCCGAGACGGTAGAGGACGGCTGGAATATCTTAGTTAGCTCAAATAAGGACAAAATCATTGAAGCGGTCAAGCACTTTGAGCCAGAGGGAAGGCAAAGAGATGTATTCGGGGATGGCAAAGCAGCCGTGAAAATAGCCGCGATAATAGCAAGGTGCAGGGAATGAAAATATGTTACATTGCCAATGGCATGAGCATTCATACTCAGAGGTGGGTCAAATATTTTGCCGAGAAAGGTCATGAGGTTCATTTAATTTCTCCCAGACCTTTTGGAGATAACAATATTGAAGATGTGAAATTACATGTGCTTAAAAAAGTTTGTCCCCAAATACGAATTATATCCTACGTGATAAATTTACCACTTTATGTGATTCAGGTTAGAAGGCTAGTAAAAAGAGTGAAGCCAGACATCCTTCATGCTCATTACGTTACAAACTGTGGTTTTTTGGGAGCATTAACTGGTTTTCACCCTTTTGTTCTAAGTGCTTGGGGCTCTGATGTGTTGGCCGCCCCGAAAAAGTCTAGAATAATTAAACTTATGGTAAAATTTGCCCTGAAGAAAGCTAACTCTGTGTCGACTACTTCACAATATCTGGAAGCATACCTCCATAAAGAATTCAACTTACCTCAGCATAAGGTTAGTGCAATCCCTTGGGGTGTTGACCTCAGAATTTTCCACAAGGGTTATGAAATTGAGGTTAAAGAATTAAGGGTGAACTTGGGAGTGGATGACAGTAATTTTATTATTCTGAGCCCAAGACATCTGAAAGACCATTACAGAATAGAATATATTGTTCAGGCAATGCCTTACATTTTAGCAAGATATCGAAATGTAATACTCATATTGCTAAAAGGCGCGGCGGAAGAGAAGAAGTACGAGAGCCAGATAGATAACTTGGTGAAGGAATTGGGCGTAGCTAAAAACGTAAGATTAATACACAAGGAGTTAAAGCTGAAGGAAATGGCAGCACTATATAACTTATCCGATGCCTTAATCTCAATTCCCAAATCTGATCAATTCTCAAGCTCTATCCAGGAAGGAATGGCATGTGGCACAATACCAATAGTTGGTGACCTAGAGGTATATCACCAGTATTTGACCGACGGCGAGAACGCTCTCTTTGTTAACGCCGAGGATCCAGAGGAAATAGCGGAAAAGGTAGTCTATTGCATCGAGCATCCGGAGTTTAAGGAAAGGTTCTATGCAATAAATAGGAAAATCATTGAGGAGAAAGAGGACTGGGATAAGAATGCTCAAAAGATGGAGGAGTTATACATGAGCTTATTGGCTGAAAAAGCAAAAGGTGGGTTAGCGTGAGCCGGAATATACCTTTGTTCAAAATCTACTGGGATGAAAAGGATGTAGAGAGAGTAACCTCTGTTGTCAAGAAGGGGATGTACTGGGCCATAGGGCCCGAGGTTAGAGAGTTTGAAAGAAGAATCGCTGACTACGTCGGTGTAGAGTATGCCTTTGCGGTGAATTCCGGCACATCTGCCCTGCATGCTGTTCTAGCTGCACACGGGATAGGGGAGGGTGAAGAGGTAATTGTGCCCTCGTTCACCTTTATTGCTACTGCCAATGCCCCTCTCTTCGTTGGCGCTAAGCCAGTGTTTGCTGAAATCGAAGAGGAGACCTATGGTCTGGACCCAGAGGACGTAGAAAGGAGAATTACCGCCAAGACAAAAGCTATCATACCTATTCACTATGGTGGCTCCCCTTGCCATATTGAGGAACTACAACAAATTGCCCAAAAGCACAACCTCCTTCTCATAGAGGATGCTGCCGAGTCTCTCGGCGCTACCGTCAATGGAAGGAAAGTCGGCAGCTTTGGGAGTTCCGCCGTGGTCAGTTTCTGTGCCCCCAAAGTAATCACTACAGGCGAAGGTGGCATGATACTAACAGACTCTAGAGACATATATGAAAGAGTGAGACGGGTATGCAATCATGGTAGGGCAGAAACCGCCGATTACTTCTCTTCGACAGAGCAAATGGAGTATGTGACTCTGGGGTACAATTTCCGGATGTCCACTATGACTGCGGCACTGGGGATAGCTCAAATAGAGAAGATAGACAAGATTATCCGCATGAGAAGAGAAAACGCCGACTATATGAGCGAAAGGCTTTCACAGATCGAAGCTGTGAAGACGCCCAGAGTTCCAGACAGGTTCTTTCATGTGTATCAACTATACACTATCCGATTAAGGGACAACAGCAAGTTAAGAGACGCCCTGATGGGATATCTTCTGAGGAAGAAGATAATGGCGAGGGTGTACTTCTACCCCGTTCATCTGACGCAGTTCTACCGCCGGGCATTCGGGTATGAAGAAGGCTATCTACCTCTGACTGAGAAGGTTGCCTCTGAAGTCTTAACCCTGCCGATGTATCCTACCCTGACTAGAGAAGAGATTGACTATAGTGCACAGTCAATAGAGAATTTCTTGATGAAAGGTGTCGAATAATGAGCAATGTGTTAACTGGGAAGGTCGTTCTGGTTACTGGCGGCACTGGTTCTATAGGTAGCGAGATTGTAAGGCAAACTTTGTATCAAGGTGCTAGTAAGGTTGTGGTCTTTAGTCGGGATGAGATAAAGCACTTTATGATGAGAAGAGAAATCTCGGACGACAGGCTGCAAACCGTTGTTGGAGATGTCAGAGATTTGAGGAGCATTGAGCAAGTTTTCGACAGGTTCGATATCGACATTCTGTATCATGCAGCAGCGATGAAGCATGTCGTTATGTGCGAGGATTTCCCTTTAGAGTCGGTGCAGACAAATATTCTGGGCACTCAAAACATTGTCGACCTGGCAATCAAACATCTGGTTTCCAAGGTAATAACTATCAGCACTGACAAAGCCGCCTATCCAGTCAATGTTATGGGTGCTAGTAAGTTTATTGCTGAGAGAATAACGTTGAATGCAAACAAAATGTCTAGAGGGAAACAGTCTCTTTCCTGCGTGCGTTTTGGTAATGTTGCTAGCTCCAGGGGTTCAGTTATTCCTGTTTATGTGGAAGACTTGTTGAATTACAATCCCCTCCAAGTCACTGATCCCGAGGTAACTCGCTTCATCATGGAGATTCCAGATGCAGTAAGACTTGTAATAGCGGCCACCGAATATGCCCAAGGTGGTGAAATTTTTATCTTAAAGATGAAGGCGTTCAAGTTGGGGGATTTGGTAGATGTGATGATAGAAAGAGTCGCACCAAGATTGAATGTTTCTAAGAATGATATCAGAGTAAACATGGGTGGCCTAGTTGCAGGTGAAAAGCTTCACGAGGCCTTGATAAATGATACAGAGTCATCTCGATTGTACGAGTTAAAGGATATGTATGTCCTTTTGCCTGACACCGAATCCACTATCAAATACCCCGCCGTAATGAAAGCGAGCTTATCTAGATATGCCTCCAGCGATGTGGAGCTGATTTCGAAGGATGAGATAGAACAAATAGCAGTCAAATACGTTGAAAGGCGGTCGCGATTACAAGGATGATTCCTATGATTCATGGCAAATGTCGCTGACTTGAAGAATGTCACTGGCTTTAATCCCGATGAAAGCGATAATAAGCTGAGAGAAGTAACACAAATGGGGAAGGGAGCAAGGTGAACTCTGTAGTCATCGTAGGCGCTGGCGGCTTTGGCCGGGAGGTGCTGGAAATGTTCAAAGACCACAATAGAGTATCCAAGACCTGGAACATCTTGGGTTTCATAGACGAGAACAAGGAACTACACGGCAAGATGGTAAACGGCTATCCAGTATTGGGTGGTTTGGATTGGCTAAGGAAGCATAATAGCAACGACCTTGGTTGTGTCTGTGCCATAGGCGCTTGTGAAACACGAAAGCGAGTAGTTGAGAAGCTAGAGGAAGTAGGCATCAATTTCTGCAACGCCATCCACCCTTCAGTGATAATGTCCGAATTTGTCGAACTGGGTCAGGATGTAATTATCTGCGCGGGCTCCATACTTACTGTAAACATAAGGATTGGGAATCATGTGCATATCGATACAAATTGCACTGTAGCACATGATGCTGTCATAGGAGACTATTGCAGATTAAATCCTGGAGTGAGAATAAATGGGGAAAATCATCTGGGTGAAGGAGTATATGTTGGCACTGGGGGTACTTTCATCCAAAAGGTATCGGTTGGGAACTGGGCAACCATTGGTGCTGGGGCTGTAGTTATTGATGATATTCCGGAGAGGGTTGTTGCCGTGGGAGTACCAGCTAAGGTGGTAAAGAACTAAAGAGGTTAAAGGTGAAGAAGGTGTTGTGGGTCTCATATCTTTTCCCACCCTTAAATTGCGGGGTTGGTCGTCAGGTAAAAATTGCCAAATATCTGCCGACTTACGGATGGCTGCCTGTCGTTTTGTCGGCTAAGAGGTCACGCCTCCGTCCGGTTTATGACGTCTCGGTAATGAAGGACATTCCCCAAAATATTCAGGTGCATAGAACTTGGTCCCTGGAGAGCAAGTTGTTGATGGGTTATTTGCCGGCTCTTCTGCATATTAATCGTAAGTGGCTTCATATTCCAGACCAGTTTATTGGGTGGTTTCCCTTCGCGCTAAGGAAGGGATTACATATAATACGAAATGAGAAGGTAGACGCTATTTTCTCCAGTTCACTGCCCAATACATGCCATTTGGTCGCCTATATCTTGAAACAACGAACAGGTTTGCCATGGGTGGCTGACTTTAGAGATTTTTGGACGCAGACTACTTATATATCCTATCCGGCTCCCGTGTTGCGACTTGAAAATAAAATGGAAAGAGCTGTAATAACAACAGCAGATAGAATAACAGCCATAAACGATTCCCTTAAGAATGACCTGAGGAATAAATACTCCGGCGAGCCAGCCGAAAAGTTTGTAACCATAACACATGGCTTTGACCCACAAGACTTTCCAGCCACTAATTCTAAAAAGGAGTCCTCATCAGGCAAGTTCATCATTACCTATGCTGGCTCTCTATATGGCAGGAGAAAAGTTGATATCTTCATATACGCAATAAAGGAGCTACTTGAAGAGAATGAGGATTTAAGCGGCAAGCTCAATATAAAATTCGTAGGCGGCGTTTTGCCGGCTGAAAGGTTGGCACACCAGCTTGGCCTAGACCAAGTGGTAACCACATCGGGTTGGGTAACGCATCAGGAAGCTTGGGGTTATCTGGCAGACTCAGATGCGTTGCTCTTCATTCTGGGCACAGGAAAACTTGATGAAGAAGCATCTACAGGTAAATTGTTTGAATATCTGGCTATTGGCAAGCCAGTATTGGCGCTTGTCCCCGAAGGGGTAGCGTCAAATATAATCAGAGATGCGAATGTAGGCATAGTCGTCAATCCTGAGAACAAGCAGGCGATTAAGCAGGCAGTCAGCAAAATGTACGACAGATGGCTGTCAGGAAATCTGAGAATCAGTCCAAATAAAGAAGTAATAGAGCAATATGATATAAGGGTTCTATCAAAAAGGTTTGCCACTATATTTGATGAGCTAACCGGTAGACAAATTTGAATATATGGAGGCTACTCTGGAAAAATATTTTATTGATGACCCTTTTCACAAATTATGGCCAGGGGGCGAATATCACTTCACTACAGGTGAAGATGGCATTATCCAGATAAATTATCCTCAGACAAATTACAGGGCTCCTGGTGTTGGTCTACAATATCACCCTACGGTCATTTCAGCATATGCCTTGTCTCAATTTAATATGTTTGCGGACAGTGGGGATGAGCAGTTCAAAAAATCCTTTCTGAAATATGCTGATTGGCTGGCGGATAATCTGGCCGATATGGATAGCTTTTCCGCCTGGAATTTCAGTTTTAACTGGGAATCCCCGGGCTACAAATGTAAACCACCCTGGATTTCCTCGATGACTCAGGGGATGGGCATCAGCGTGCTGGTGCGTGCCTGGGAACTGGCGGGCCAGCAAAGCTATATTACTGCGGCGGAGAGAGCGCTATCACCTTTTGAGGTTCCTATTTCGCAGGGAGGATTGCTGCGAGTTGACAAGCGGGGGAGCACCTGGTATGAGGGGGCACCATCTCCCATTGGGGCTCAAATCCTGAACGAGGTTCTTTTCGCCCTGATTGGATTATATGAGATGCATCAGAGCGCCGGCAATATCAAAGCAGGGGAATTATTCGACCGGGGGATTGCCACATTGAGGAAACATCTGAAAGATTTCGATCTGAATCTCTTATTGTTCAAGTGGTCAAGATATGATAATAAGCTATTGTTCTATTCAGGAGCCAAGTATCACGATATTCAAAAGGAGCAGGTAAAGTGGCTATATCAGGTCACCGGCGATGATATATTCGCTCATTATTACCAGAAATGGGAAGGGTGGCAAAAAAAACATGCTTCAAAAAGCCGTTTCAGTGCCAAGCACCTATTCGAGCTGATATACTCTCTAATCTATGGAAGGTTTTTGAGGTTCTATACCAAGTATCTTCAAAGGTAGGAAGATAATTGGCATATTTCGATTAAAGGAGGAGGGAAGATGAGGAAATTTGTAAAGAAATTAAAAACCGCTGTTAGGAATCCAGAGTTGATATTGCCTTATTTAATACGGCGTTTGTTACCATTCTTTTACAGTCCGATTGGAAAAGGATATGCCCCTCCCCCAACAGCACTCCGTTTAACCGTTAACAATACTTGCAATATGAAGTGCAAAATGTGTGATATTGGTCAGAAACAACAGGATTACTCTTTTTATAAAAACATAATAGGCTCTGGGCGCCCCAGTGAAATTTCTATAGATGCCCTTAAAAGATTAATTGATGATATTAAGAGGTATAAACCCAGTATTTATATAAATAGCACAGAACCTCTGCTGTATAAAGACTTGACCATGCTCATTGAATATGTCCTCGCCCAGAACTTGCGTTGCTCGGTGACTACGAATGGTTTCCTACTAGAGAAATTCGCTCACAAATTTGTAGAGGTCGGACTATCGGAACTCTGGGTATCAGTTGATGGTCCTCCCGAAGTGCACAGCTGTATAAGAGGAGTCCCCGGTGCCTTTGAGAAAGCCTACAAAGGGATAGCGATGATAGTTGAGGGAAAAAGGCAGTCGGGGGTTAATTTGCCAGTTGTAGGGGTCGCCTATTGCATTTCAAACTATAACCATGAATATCTGGTGGAGACAGCTGAGATTTTTAAGCAATCTGGCGTAGACAGGATGGTCTATAGCCATCTTAACTTTGTTGATGAAGATATGACGGCAAGGCACAATGAAGAATATGGACAGCTTTTCGGCAAAGTAGCACCCAGCAGTATAGCCGTCACTAATGCTAAAGAAGTTGACACGGATATTCTCACTGAACAGATTAACCAGTTGAAACGAGAATATGCCGATTTTGCAAGCTTTTTGCCCGACATCGCGACAAGGGAAGAAGTAGAAACATACTACCGTGACCCCAGTAAATTCATCGGTAATAGCAGATGTAAGGTCGCTTGGAAAAGTGCCCAGATTTTAAATAACGGTGACGTTATCGTAGCCAGTAGATGTGGTTTTTCAGGGGTCATGGGCAATATTAATAAAGAGCTTCTTACCAAAATTTGGAATGATAAGCCATACCGGGAATTCAGAAAAAAAATTGGCCAAGTTGGTGCCACTCCGGCATGTTCAAGATGCTGTAGCCTTTTGGGGGGTTAGCACTCTTTGTGCCAACTCATCTCATTCAGCATATTTGCACACTTCCACAACGGATGAGGCATAGACGATGTTTAGCCAGTTGTTGCGTCTCTCAAGGCACTCCATAGTTTACGGGCTGGGCGCCGCAGCTTCCCAGGTCGTGGGCTTCTTCCTCATACCTCTCTATACCCGTTATCTTACCCCTTCGGACTACGGCGTTCTGGAAATCTTTGTTGCCACTATGGCAGTGATAGGTGTAATCATCCCCCTGGGAGTTACTGCCGGGTTGGCTATGTCATACTATGAACACGAGGACGAGGAGCGTAGGAAAGCTGCATTGAGCACAGCCTATTTTTTTCTTACTGCTACCTCGCTGTGTTTCGCCCTAATACTAATCGCAGCCGCTGGGAATTTGTCCTCGCTCCTCTTCGAATCTACCCAATATACCTTCTACTTCCGAGTTATCTTCGCGACTCTGTTTTTTGACACCGGCGTTGCACTGAGCCTCTTGACACTCAGGGTTCAGGAAAAATCAACAAATTATGTCGTAATTACCTTGGCGAGGCTTTTTATAAGCATCGGACTAAATATACTTTTCATAGTAGCTCTGCATAAAGGCGTATTAGGCATTTTAGAAGCTCACTTAATAACTTCTGCGCTAATCTATTGTTTTTTGATTCCTCGGCTAATCAAAAATGTCGGATTCAGGTTCTCAACGGCTAAATTAAAAGGCATGATTAGCTACGGGATACCCTATGTGCCGTCAAATCTTGCCGCTTGGATAATGACCATTGCTGACAGATATTTCTTGCAATTCCTTTCCACATCCACAGAACTCGGCCTCTACTCTATGGGGTATAAGTTTGGCATGGTAGTAAATGCCCTTGTACTTGGTCCTTTTGCCTTGGCTTGGGGACCTTTTTTCTGGTCTGTAGCCAAAGAAAAGAATGCTAAAGAGATTTATTCCTCAGTCTTGACCTATTTTGTCCTGATAGGTATGTTTATTGCCTTGGCATTGTCTGTTCTATCCAAAGAGGTCTTGATAATCATGACAACCCCTCCCTTCTACGGCGCCTACAAGGTAGTGCCACTAATAGCCCTGTCTTACATATTACTGGGATGTTTCTCTATCCTGTTCGTCGGGGCTGGTTTGCAGAAGAAGACAAAATATATCCCGTTGATTACTGGGACTGGTGCCGTTGTAAACCTGGGCTTAAACTATTTACTTATCCCCAGCCATGGTATGATGGGGGCAGCGGTGGCTACAGTAATTTCATACTTATTGTTACCAATAGGTTCATATTTTGTATCCAGAAGATATTATCCCATTAAGTATGAGTGGGGGCGTGTTGCCAAGATACTCGTCGCTGCCGGGTTAGTTTATGCTGGGAGCCTTTTCATCAGGAATGACTCAGCAATAATCGCCGGTTTGCTTAAATTGTTAAGCTTGCTGGGTTTTCCACTTCTACTGTTTGCTTTTAGGTTCTTTAAGCCTGAGGAAATACAAAAGGCGAAGGAGATATTTAGGGCTGCCCCTGGATACGTCAAACTAAGGTGGGCAAACAAAGGGCTATTTTGGAGAAAGAAATAGAAAATCGAAGAGGCATCAATGACAGTTGGTGAAGACAAGAAAAGAAAGGTGCTCATGGTTTCTGTTTACCTCCCTCTTGTGAAATAATATTGCTGCAGAGAGTGGTAAGCTTTCCAAACCCTCACCTATGATTTGACCAAGATGTGAAAATTCAGTCACTAGTAGCCAGCATGACACACAACAGAAATCTGATAAACTAACAGACGAAGATTGACATGCAAGTATTGATGTTCGTTTCCAATCCCTTTATCAGTGACCCACGAGTCTATGCGGAAGCCAAAACGCTAATTCAAGCCGGCTACGAAGTTGCCATCATTGCCTGGGATAGGGAGGAACAGAATCCTCCCAGGCAAAATTTGGATGGCATTGAGGTTGTTCGATTGAGAACCAGACTATTGCCAAAACGATGTCATTTTGGTTCGCTCTTATGGGTCGGACTTAATCTGATATTGTGGCAGAGGCAGGCTTATCGCCAGGCTCTAATATTAAACAAAGAGAAACCCCTTGATATCATTCACTGCCATGACCTCGATACCCTGGCTATCGGCACCAGGCTTAAACGGAAGCTTGGCTTGCCTTTAATCTACGATGCTCATGAAATATATGGCTATATGATTAGAGGGACTGTTCCCTACTGGATAGCCAATATATTTCTATGGCTGGAAAAACGGTGGATAAAGAAAGTGGATAGGATTATTAATGTTGGCGAAGCCCAAAAGAGGTACTTCGCTGGTATAACAAACAAGCCAATTTCAATAATCATGAACTGTAAGCCACTGCAAAGCCTGGAATATCAGCCCCCCGATAAGGAAGGAAACTTTACCTTACTTTATATCGGCATCTTGCACCGAAAGCGAGCAATTCCTATGCTTATTCGTGCAGCAAAGGAATTGCCGGGTGTCCATTGCCTTATTGGCGGCGTTGGTCAGCCAGGCTATGTCCAGGCTCTCAAGGAAGAGTACTCCAGAACTTCCAATGTTGTCTTCTTGGGCACAATCCCCTTTGATGAGGTTATACCCATGACCAAGAAAGCTGACTGCATTTTTTTGATGGTCAACCCAGAGGATCTCACTAGCAGCATAGCACTAGGAAACAAGCAGTTTGAAGCTATGGTCTGCGGCAGGCCAATAATCTGCACTAAGGGGACTTATTCCGGTGAAGTGACTGAGCAGGAAGAAGTTGGCTTGGCTGTGGAATATAGTGAACAAGCGTTGAAAGAAGCTATAATCAAACTTCGAGATGATCCCGAATTGAGGGAGAGGCTCGGCAGAAATGCGCTGAAGGCGGCGGTAACTAAATATAACTGGGGAAAAGAAGAGGAGAAGCTGATAGCACTTTATAACAGCCTTTAACTGATTTACAGACATGATTCAGACAGACTGAGCGGCAAGATATTCAGTTATTTTGCTTTACACCCGGGCAAACTCTGAAACATAGGCCTTCATTTTCTCTCAAAAAGCACTTCTAAGAAACTCACCCGTTTCCAGCTCAGCAAATCATCTATAGTTACGTTAACGTAGCCGAATCCGAAGTTTGCTCTTTGGCTGATAACATTAACTACTTTTCTTATGAAAATCGGCTCACTTAGCAGGCTAGCTGGATAGGGCTCATAGATCGCCCACTTGACTTGAAAGCGAGATTCTTTAAGGGTCTTTAGAAAATCCTCCCGTTTTTCCTTTGTGACATAATAAAGCGGGTGGAGTTCTACGATAAGCTTAAGGGGCTTATTTGATTCGAGAAGTTTTGTTATCCCCTTCACGATCTCTACTTCGTAACCCTCAACATCCATTCTAATGAGGTTAGGGAGTGGTTTGTTTTCTAGAAATTTATCGAGAGTAGTTACTTGTACAGGTACTTTATCAATAGAAGCTTGCGTCTTAATCATTGAGGCAGTGTTTCGGCAATCTGAAACGTAAACGTAGTCAGTTTTGTTTACAGCTCCCACCGCCAATTGGAATACCTCTATGTTTGAGTAGTTGTTTAGTTCAATATTCTTCTTCAGCAACTCTACATTTTCAGGAACAGGCTCAATGGCGTAAACCTTGCCATTATCTCCCACTAGCCTTGCCTCTTGTAAGGCATAATAACCAATGTTAGCACCAATATCTACTATTACATCACCATCCTTGATTTCTTTCTGGATGGACTCGGTAAGAAAAGGCTCTCTAATACCGTCTCTAAGCAGGTCAGAAGATATCCCGGGATCTTTCAAATCAAGGTACATCTTATTGCCGAGGATTTCCCGTTCGACATATCGAGTTTTCGACCTTGCTCTCAGCACCTGCAGTCGGGGAAAGCGCTTGAATCCTATGCATTTCATAATTACCCCCCTTGCTACTGCGCAAAACAAAGCAATAGGGTCACCTTCCTTCATCCACCAGACCACTGCTCTCACTAAACCGTTTAGCATGGCTAAAGTCCTGTTTTCAGCTACATTCTCTTAGCATTAGCTAGTCCAAAAGAAAAACTAGATGGCACTTAAATAGAGTATGTTTCTACTTCCTCCTTATTCTATATTCTAACTATTTATTAGTTCTTTTTAACCGCGGGCTTCAATTGTATCCACTAAAAACTGGGAGAATATCAATTGTATCGGCTAAGCCGGCGCAAAACAAGAGGCAGCTACTCCGTAATGCTATCCAGGATTGAGGCAAATTTCTTTGCCGTCTCTCGGCGGTTGTATTTATTGATCTCAGCTTCATCGCCGCTGTAGCTTACAGCGCCGGTCGACTTGTATTCTTGATATAGTCGTAGCAGCACAGCCTTTATATCTTCCCCGGTTTGCCCGGAGACACCGGCTTTAGTCTCATCCAGTAGCTGGTCAACCACATCGGGAAAACCACCGATAGCAAGTACAGGCCTCCTGGCTGCCAGGTAGTCAAAGATTTTGGCTGTATAGACCCCCCGCTGTTGAGTATCGCTCCATTTTAGTAGCAGGAGTAACTGCGACTCTCTTTGCTTATTCAGGGCAATTTCCCTGGGTACCATGCCGAACTGTTTAACTATATCCGTCAAGCCATAACGTTCGGTTTGCTCATCTATCCAGCCTGCCTCCACGCCGTAGAACCTCACTTCTATGTCATTGGCATTTATGCTTCCCTGTGAAATCAAATCACGCAAAGCAGCAAAAAGAGGCTCCGGACTTTGCTTGCCGGGGTAGAGGTTGCCGGTATAAGTGATGGTGAATTTGTCGGTTAGATTTCCCGGGGTGGTGTTTACCTCCGCTGGATCAAATCCATAGGCAATGCTATATACCGATTTTTGCCTGTGGAGGCTGCGCAAATCATCCGCCGCAGGCTGGGATACTGTCACCAGCGCATCAGCCGAGGATAGTGTTTTTAGTTCCAGCTTTCTCTCAGTCATCCTGCGCAGTGGGCTATACGGGTAATAATAGTTTTGTGTCCAGAGGTCATGGAAATCGGCGACCCAGGGGATTTTGAATTTTGCTTTTAGCTCTTTGGCGATAATATGGCTGGTTACTGGAGGTGAGGTGCTAATAATCGCCTTTATTGGTTGCTGTTGCAAAACATCCTTACCTGCCTGGATTCCAAAATGCCGCCAGCCTTTCTGTGGGTCAGGATAGGCAGTGATTTCCCCGATGGCTGCCAGCAAGAGGTCTAAAGGAGACCTCTCCGACCTGATTCGTAATTTTTTCTTGAGCTGAGCTATCTGCGCCATCAAGGTCTGCTCGGGGTCAAGCTTGAATAGTCTTTTACCCCAGCCAAGAGCCACGGAACCACGGTGTTGCGTTTCTACAACCTCGAATTGCGGATCCGGTCTGCCGGGCAGAGCCGCTGTCAAAATTACCGCCTCCCAGCCGAATTCCGGTAAGTACCTGGCAAGACCCAATGGGCGCAGGCTAGCTACGGTGGTGCGGGGCGGAAAGTGATAAGCTACGATAAGAACCTTGTTCATATCTCTATGTTCTTACTAGCGATTTCACAAACCTTTATCTTCAGCATCAGGTGCTCTTGAGAACCAGTCAATAGTCTAGAGTCAGGAGTTAGATTAGTCAAGATGAAGGTTAGAGTATTTAGGCAGTTCCTAACCGTCATTGCTAAGCAAACTCGACGAGATTCTTCGCTTACGCTCGGAACAAGCTCCGCAATCCCGGAGATTGCCACGCCCTTCTGGCGAAGGGCTCGCAATGATAGAAAGGGAGCGTGCAATGACAGAAGGGGAAGATAGCTCGCGACGACGAAGAACGCAACGCCAGGTTTATTTTCGCCTGCTTAAGGCATTCAGGATTATGCCGGTGAAGATGCTCAATATACCAGCGATAATGAACAGAGCAGGGAGCACGGTGCTGCCTATGGCCAGGGTGCCTGTTGTGGCAGCTATTGCACAAGTCAAGGATAAAAATAGGCAGCGAAGATAAGCATCCGTTTCATCTTGGTCTTTTAAAGCGAGGCTTGATTACATTAAGGGAATACAAGACTTAGAATAGTATCGTCTTGCCTTATACACTGGGCATTTGCCTTTCAAGTATCTGCTTACCTTCCCTTAACTTCGCCTGTAAGTTTTCGTACCAGCAGCTTCACGGTTTTCCAGCTATCTCTGAGGATAGAGAGGCTGGATGTTCCGCCTTTCCAGTTGCAGCTTATTGGAACTTCAGCAATCGCTAGCTTATTTCTTGCCGCCTCATAAATCATCTCAGTCTCTATCTCAAATCCTCGTGAAACCAAGCTAAGCCGGTGCCAATTTCCCCTGCTTATTGCTTTAAAGCCACTCTCAGCATCTGCCACCTTAATCCACTTCATAGGACATTTAAATGAAGTCACTATCGGTAAGAAAAAGGAAATAATAATGGAGGTGATGAAAGAAGCTAACTTATTAGCAACTCTCCTTGGCAAATAGAAACCGGAAGCTTCTGAGCCATGAAAATTCCTGGAACCAATAATTAGGTCAGCTTTATTTTGAAGGATAGGGGCGATTACGCTTGGTATATCTTCTGGATAATGAGCACCATCGCCATCGAGGAATACAAATATATCCCCGGTAGCAGAGCCGGCTCCACTTTTCATAGCCGCACCTTTTCCTAAACTTCTATCATGGGACAGAGTCATTACACTACTACTCCTAGCGATGTCTTTGGTGTTGTCCTTCGAGCCATCATCGACAACGATTACCTCATAATCGTACGCAGAGAGGCTTTCTTTAATCCTGGAGATAAGACTACCGATGGAGTTTGCTTCATCTTTTGCTGGTATGATTACACTCACCTTTTCATTCAATGAATGAATCCGCTCCTAACAGCCTGCTAGCCAAGCTTTGATTTCCTCTATGCTTAACCTCTCTCCATTTTGGGAACTTTTGCTCTTCAAGTCAGAAATAACATTTGTTTCAAAAGAGGAGAATAAATTTTCATGCACTTTTTCTCCTTCCCGCAATCCAGTGACCTCCATCCTGGTTTTCTCATTTCCATACAACTCAATTACGGCCTTTGCCAAATCTTTTAGTGTAGCTACTTTTTGAAATGGGACATATATTTTCCCGCTTTCACCTCGTTCGATAATTTCTATAATGAAGTCAGCCAAAGTATTTACATCGATAAAGAACCTAGTCATTTCTAAGTTGGTAATCGTTATTTTATTACTTTGCTTAATTTGCTGCTTCCACTTTTCTATTACGCTGCCGCTTGAGCCAAAGATATTACCACTTCTTACGACTATATATCTTCGATCTGTATCTTTCCGAGACTGTTCCAAGATTAGCTTTTCTAGTAGGAGTTTGGTGGCACCATAGCAGCCGGTAGCTTCTATAGCTTTGTCCGTTGACATTCCTATAAAGGTGTCACCTGCAAATAACTTTAGCAAATTCATCGCTGCAATAGTATTGATAGCAATAGCCTCTGATGGATATAACTCACAGAGATCAACGTGCTTCATTGCTGCTAAGTGTATTACAGTATCAACTCCTCTCATGGCATATTTTAATGTATCAATTTCGCGTATGTCACCTATAATAGGTTTTAATCTATCGCTGTCACAATGTACTATTGTTTCTGTCATATCGCGCTCGTGCCTAGAAAGTGCTCTGACTTCAATGTCACTATATTTGTTTAGTAACCTTTTTATCAGATACCTACCCAAAAAGCCACCCCCGCCGGTTATTAAGACTTTATCCATTTGCTCCTCCAGTCATCACAATACTAGCATTTAGAACCTCAATCACTTATTTCACGGTTACCGATTTTGCCAGGTTGCGGGGTTTGTCAGGGTCGCAGCCTCGATTGATAGCGAGATAATAAGCCAGGAGCTGAAGAGGAACTACAGCGACCATAGGATAAAGTAACTCATCAACTTCGGGAATCTTGACCCAGGAATCATAAATGTCGCTTTCCTTGTCGGAGACACCGATAATATAGGCGCCGCGCGATTTAGTCTCCATGGCATTGCTCAGGGTTTCAAGAAAGGTATAGTCGGCGGGGCAAATCACCACTACCGGTGTACCAGGCTCGATAAGGGCTAAGGTGCCATGCTTGAGTTCCCCGGCGGGCATACCTTCAGCATGGATATAGGAAATTTCCTTAAGCTTCAAGGCGCCTTCAGAGGCGATGGCAAAGTTAATTCCTCTGGCTATGTAGTAGAAATCGTTCTTATCTTTCAGCTTCTGGCTGAGCTTGATAAGCTCGTCTTTGTTCCAGTCCAGAACCCGGATTATCTCGCTGCTCAGGTCGGTAAGCCTGGCTGCCGCTTCGTCAAAAGAGTTAACCATGGAGAAAGCTAGCAGGTAGAATATGGCTAGTTGAGATAGGAAAGATTTGGTAGCGGCTACAGCTATCTCAGAACCACAGTTCAGGTAAATGACCTGGTGGCTCATGTCAGCCAGTATGGAGTTAGGCCGGTTGACTATGGAGATAACTTGGGCCCCAGCGTCTCTGGCAGCCTTTACTCCCTCGACTACATCAGCGGTCTCGCCACTCTGGGAAACAGCTATAACAACGGTGCTTTTGTCCACGGAGTCGGCGAAGTAACCGAATTCAGAAGCCATGACTACATCACAGAACTTCTTGCCCACTCTGGAAAAGAGGTATCTGCCGACCAGAGCAGCATAGCGCGAGGTGCCACAGGCAGTTATGATCACCTGTCTTGCTCTCAGAATGTCCAGGGCAATCTTGGTGAAGCTCTTCTCATCCTGGTGGACTATCTGGCTAAGCGCCTGAGATTGCTCCATTATCTCCTTGAGCATGAAATGCTGGTAGCCTCCTTTATGGCTCTCAGCCCAAGTATAGTCGAGTTTCCTGGCTTGCTTAACCAGCTTGTTTCCCTGGACATCGAAGAATTCGATTCCTTCTTGTGTCAGCATCACCACCTCATTATCCTCCAAACTCATCACCTGATTGGTATACTGCGAGAAAGCCAGGGCGTCGCTACTAACATAGTAATCAGGGGCATTGATACCCACAATCAGAGGAATGTTCTTCCTTATGCCTATGATTTTGCCGGGGTCATCAAGGGATATGACCAAAAAGGCATAGGAACCCTCAAGCCTTGGAGCTATATTTAACACAGCCTGTTCTAGGGAACATCCCTTTTTGAGCTCATCTTCGATAAGGTGAGGGATAATTTCGGTATCGGTTTCTGAAGTAAACTTGTGTCCCATTTTGGTGAGTTCCTGGCGGAGCTGCTGATTATTCTCAATTATGCCATTGTGAACTACAGCCACTCTGCCACCGCAATCGGAATGAGGGTGAGCGTTGAGTTGAGTGACACCACCATGGGTTGCCCAGCGAGTATGCCCGATGGCAATGATGCCAGGGAGGCCTGCCAGGTTCTGTTTCTGGATGACTTCGTCAATCTTGCCGGCGTCTTTCCTTATCAGTAGCTTGCCATCGTATAAAGAAGCTATGCCCGCTGAATCATAGCCCCGATATTCCAGACGCTTCAGGGCCTCGAGGGCAATGGGAACTGCTGGTTTTTTGCCACAATAGCCAATGATACCGCACATTTTAATCCGTTAACCTTCGTAATAATTCTTGCCTTTTGCCTTCGTCGAGTCTTGTTTCGTTGCCCTCTACCCGGTATCGGGACTCAAGCAAAGCCATCTTATTCGCCCCCAGATCCTGGTGCAAACATACCTGGGGTCCCACGAAAGAATCAGGGCCTACTCGAACCCCGGGCATGAAACTGGCATTTACTCCGATTCGGCAACCTCGCCCCACAATTGCACCTAGTTTATCATAGCCGGTATCTATCAGACTACCGCCGACTTTTATCTGGATATTTCCTTCGTCGAGTCGGAAGTTAGCCAGCACGGTGCCGGCGCCCAAAGAGCAATTGTCGTCCACTATGGAGTCGCCAATATAATTGGAGTGGAACCAGCAATTATCGCCGATGTAGGAGTGCTTTACCTCAGTAGAATAGCCAATAACAGAGTTAGAACCAATGTGGCTGTAGTCGCGCACCAGGGTATTATTGCCAATGATGGAGTTTGCCCCAATATACGCAGGGCCTCGAATCACAGCATTTTCCAATACCTTAACATTGTCGCTCAGGATAACTTTTCCTTCGATGTTCGCTTTCTCGGAGATGCGGGCTGAAGAGGCAATATAAGGTTGAGCGTTGTCCAGAAAATACTCCATTACTTTGAAGATATGCCAGGGATATTTTATTGGTGCCCAGAAATCGTTGTAGGGAACCACATTGATCTTGTGTCCTCCCTTTACCATGCTGTCCAGGGCGCATTCATAGACATCGTCTCTGGTAGTCCGTACGGTTTCAATATAGCGTAAAAGCTCTTCCGAGTTATTATGGCAGTGAATCAAGATGTTTATTAGGTTGCTGGGTTCCTCGCCAGGATTGGGCTTTTCCACGATGTGTAGTAACTCATTTTGAGAGTTTACCTGAAGGTAACCTCCCGGGAAGTACTTCTGGACTTGATAACCCAGAATATAGGAGGAGGCAGTGGCTTTTTCAGCTTCGGTGATGATTTTAGTGTACGCTGAGCTTGAGAAGACATCATTGGGATTTACTACCAAAAGCTGCCCGTGCAGGAAGGGCTCAGCGCTTTTCAGAGCGTCAGCGATGCCTGAGGGCTCCTTTTGTAGAGCAAGGTCGACTTTTATTCCAGGAATTTTTTTGGTTATTTGCTCTATCTTCGCTATGTTTTCTGGATTCCCGATGATTACAAATTGACTTAAACCTGCCTCGCAGGCTAATTTTATTTGATGTTCGAGCAGTGGCTTTCCGAGGAAATCAAGGAGGAACTTGTCTTCAGCAATAGGGAACATCCTCTTGCCGCGGCCACCGCAGAGAAATACGGCTTTCACCTGTTAGCCTCCACCAGACTTTGAACGAGTTCTTTGCCTTTGCTTATAAGTTCACCGGTATGTGTCTGCGACGTTGACTCTGAGATTACTCGGATGACAGGCTCGGTGCCACTAGCTCTGATAAGCATCCAGGAGTCAAGAAAATCCAGCCTCAGGCCATCAAGAATATTTATCTCATTGGGAGCAAAAAGGTGGGTTTTTCCCTTTACCTGGGCCATGACTAACTCTTTAAGTTCATCAGGGCAAAGAACCTTTGCTTTTTCGAAGAATAATCTGGGAATACCTTGGAAGAATTGCCTGATTTCGCCGGCATCGCTTAGCTGACTTAACAGGATGAGGGAAGCAAAAATGCTATCGGGGTAATAGCCCGCCTCGGGGATGATGTAGACACCTACCTGCTCCACTCCCAAGGCAGCATTGAGCTCCTGGGCTAAATGAGCGACGGCGACATCGCCGACTCTGCCTCTGGCCACTTCCACACCAAGGTCCTTCACTGCCAGGTCAAGAAGAGTTCCAGTTTCTACTGTGGTAGCAATCTTTTTCCTTCCTGTTCGCTTGACAGCCAGTCTCGAGATGAAGGCGATGGGCTCGTTGAAACCGAGGAATCCTTCTTTATCACAGAAAACAACGCGGTCGGCATCGCCATCAAAGCAAATAGCTAAGTCAGCATTATGTTGTCTCAGGAAATTAACTGTGCCCTGGAGGGTATCCTCCTTCGGCTCGGGATTTCTCCCCGGGAAAAGGCCATCGGGCTCGTCATTTACAGGTATCACATTGAGGCCCATCTGGACAAAGATGTCGCTGGCAAACTTGGAGGCAGCGCCGTTGCCAGGATCAACGACTACTTTTAGGTGGTGATTAAATTCTGGCAGAGAAAGCTTGCCTTTAATAAAGGAAAGGTATCTTTGTTTCATATCCTGTGCTTGCTCCAAAGTTCCTCTTTTCCCCTGGCGGAATTGTTTTTCAAAAAAAAGTTTTTCTATCTCTGCTTCTTGAGCCTGGCTATATCCCAGCGAATTTCCATTGAATAGCTTGATTCCGTTGAACTCGGGTGGATTATGGGAAGCCGTGACCATAATTCCAGCGGCGAAGCCCGATTCCCGGGTGAGCAATGCCAGCGCCGGGGTAGGCAAAATGCCTAAATCAACTACATTTATGCCACAGGAAAGCAAGCCCGCTGTAACCGCCTCCTTAATCACATCCCTGCTTATTCTGGTATCGGTAGCGATACAAACTGTGGAAGCTGGAGGCAGGGTAGTGCCTATGGCCAAGGCAACCTGGAGGCAGAAATCAGGCGATAAATCCTGGTCGACTATGCCCCGAATGCCACTGGTCCCAAATAGTCTCCTTGCGTTCATTCCCTGTCTTAAGCTGAGTCAAGTAGAAGATAACACGGAATTAAGTGATTGGCAACAACCACACGGTATAATAACATATGTTAAACTATGCTTCCCGGTCATAAGCAGCGCTGTTTTGGAAGCATATAATGACAAGGGAGATAGCTTGGGTTTTGCTAACCACCATTTCTCCCATTAGTGAATTAAGGGGTGGCATTCCATTAGGAATATTATATTATAAGCTAGACCCCTTGTTTATCTTTTGTATAGCGGTCATCGCTAACGCTCTGATATTCTTTCCCATCTTTTTTGCCTTGCGCCTCTTTTACGATAAGCTGCTGTCCCGAATTCCGTTGTTCAATAAGTATCTGGATAATTTAAGAAAACGGGGTAAACCGAAGGTAGAAAAATATGGCTTCTGGGGATTGACCTTGTTTGTGGCTATTCCTTTGCCTATCACCGGAGCCTATACTGGGACTATTTTGGCTTGGCTCCTGGGCATGGATTGGAGGAAAGCTTTCCCCGCTGTTGGGCTGGGTGTAATTGTGGCTGGTGTCGTAGTGCTCTTAATAACTTTGGGGATAATCAGCACCCCATGAAAACGAAGTTTTTCAAGGGTAACTAAATTAAATTCCACTAAGCAATTTAGAAACGATTTTTGCTGTGGGCGAGCATGACCACAACTCTAGATATGGTTGGTACTGAAAGGCTGGGTATCCTTTTGTACAGATACCCAGCCTTTCAGTGGTTCTGCTACCTGCGATATTAGCTTTAAGCCTTCCCTATCCTGAACATCTTGGTCCCGCACACGGGACATACGCCTTGAGTGGCCGGCCTGCGGTTCTTCATGATTATGCTTCTGGGATTCTTCATTTCCCTTTTGGCACGGCATTTCATGCAGTATGCTTGCATCTGTTCACCTCCCTTTTTATAAAAGGATAAGCCATCATCACTCGAATGTCAATAGTTTTTCCTTAAATATTCCATAAATATTGTCAAATATTGTCAAAAGTCTCGTTGCTTATGCGTATTATTCCCAATTCCAACTCGGAGAGGAAGTCCATTGAATGATGGATGGATGCTTTAAGAATTTGATGACCAAAATTCATCCCGATTTCATCGGGATGAAGACCCCGTTGACAAGTCCACCAGTGACAGGTTGGGTTACCTACTTAGATGATTTGACACACAAGTTAGATATGGAGTTGCTGTAGCACCTGACGTGCCTTCTGACTTGCTCGGGCGCGGTGGCTGATTTGATTTTTCGTCGCCAATGGAAGCTCGGCCATGGTCTTACCTATCTCAGGAAGGAAAAAGATAGGGTCATAGCCAAAACCATTTTCTCCCTTAGCCTCGAAGGCAATCATGCCATGACACTCGCCATAGCATATCTCTGCACGGCCTCCTGGACTAGCTATAGCAATGACGCACTTAAAATGGGCTGTTCGTTTCTCCCAGGGAACGCCGTTAAGTTTAGCTAAAAGGAAGCTTACTTTATCTGCATCGGTAGCAGCTTCACCGGCAAAGCGAGCTGACTTAACACCTGGCTCCCCGTTAAGGGCATCCACCTCCAGTCCTGAGTCATCGGCGAGAGTGGTGAGCTGGCCTAATTTGGCATAAGTAATGGCTTTTAACCGAGCATTTTGTTCGTAGCTGCTCCCCGACTCAGTAACGATTTTTGCTATTCCTTCTTCGGTCAGCGTGGTTACTTGATAACCAAGACCGTCCAGGAGAAAGCGATATTCCCTGATTTTCCCTGGGTTGGAGGTAGCTAATAGAAGCTCAGGCATTTTGTCGTTAAAGGTCTTGAAATCTTTGTGCCAGCTTCTTTGCCACTTCGGGCATGGTGGTGTATTCCATTTCCTCAAGCGGCAGGCGGTGTGGTTCAAATGGCCCCATTCGGCGCAGGAAATCCGCCACAATGTTTGCTTGATGACGAACCTCATCGAAAGCAGGGTCATCGAAGAGGTCACGAGGCCCGACAAGCTTGCCATTAGCAAGTTGGA
>Ga0315541_1000474_pt1 | contig 42645 bp, 41 predicted proteins | sample SalMarSW160190MG_FD_203095 | JGI IMG/M metagenome (GOLD analysis project Ga0315541, IMG submission 203095) | Salt marsh sediment microbial communities from the Plum Island Ecosystem LTER, Massachusetts, United States - Salt Marsh Sediment SW1601-190 ...
GATATCCTATTGGAGTAAAGGTCTCCGATAAAGAAATGAAGACGATTAAACTAAACAAACATTCTTTTCATGGGGAGTGGAATTATACAATTAACCCTTCTTGAAAGCGATGAGTTATTTATTTCCAATCCCTAAGAGATCATATCAGCACTCAATTATCCTATTGTATGGAAACTATTGAAAGGCTGAAGACAGGTATCTCTCGAAAGAGGTCATTATCATTTCTTAAAGATCTCGATGACATATCAAGACAGATGGATAAGGCATCTCGAACCATTGCCTTTGCCGCCAGGGGATACAGTGGTGTCTTTAATTCAAACCTGGTAGACGAAAAAGTCCTTTCACATTTATTTAAATTTGATCAATCTTTCCAGGAAGAGGTGGATCTTCTGAGCTCTTTAGTAGTAAAAATATCAAAGAAGAACAAAGAGCTCGACTCTACAGTGTTGGATGAGGTGCGGGATATTCTTTTAAAGATTGAAAAACGGATTAATGAGCGAGAAAAACTTTTAAAGGGTCCATCCGATTAAGGATGGTGTCAGTCGTTGGTTGTCAGATGTCCTTAGCAGTAAAGATAAAGAAAGATGGTAGTAGATGCTTATTAGTGCAATCGAAAAAATGCCCACCACTCTTTGCTATTTGTGGCTCTGTATGTAACGTTCTTTTTCAACGGACCACAGACAACTGACAACGGACACTATATCATTAGATATAGGAGGCTATTATGGTATTTATGGAAATTTTGGAATGGTTTGATGAGACCGGACAGGAAATGGTTCATAGAATTCCTGAGAAGGGCTCTGCCGACATCAAATTTGGTGCACAATTAGTTGTGAGGGAAAATCAGGCTGCCATATTCTTCAGAGATGGTAAGGGACTTGATCTATTAGGCCCCGGTAGGCACACGCTTTCCACCCTTAACCTTCCTATAGTAACCAGGGTCCTGAGTCTCCCCTTTGGCTTCAAGAGCCCATTTCGGGCCGAGGCCTACTTTGTTAATCTGAAGAGTTTTGTCAATGTCAAATGGGGGACCAAGGAACCGGTAGCCTTTAAGGATAGCGAGCTGGGGTTGGTCAGGCTCAGGGCCTTTGGTGTATACGCAATGAGGATTGTTCAGCCGCTCCTTTTCATAAATACCCTGGTAGGGACCCAAGGTGTCTATAATACTGAGCAGGCGGGTGATTACCTCAAGGAGATCATTGTCTCCAGGTTTAATGACATGATTGGAGAGATACTGGATACTATCCTTAATCTACCAAAATATTATGATGAACTCGGGGTTGCGCTCAAGGCGAGGGTTCAGGAGGACTTTGGAAAATTTGGGATCCATCTTGAGGATCTCTTTATCAATTCCATCACACCACCTGCTGAGGTTCAGAAAATGATCGACGAAAAGAGTGGTATGGGCGCTGTAGGAGATCTGGATAAGTTCATGAAATTCAAGGCGGCCAAGGCCATGGGTGATGCAGCCAGGCAGCCAGGTAATGGCGGATCCGCTGGCACAGGTATGGGTCTTGGTCTTGGTGCCGGCCTGGGTATGATGATGCCAGGCATCCTTCAGCAGTCTATGCAGGCAACAGCAACGGGTAAGACTCCAACTATAACCTGTCCTAAATGCCAGGCCCAGATTGATGCCAATGTGCGTTTCTGCCCCCAGTGTGGTCACCAGATCATTAGGGAAAACACCTGCCCCCAGTGTGGTAAAAATCTTCCTGCTAAGGCAAAATTCTGTATGTTCTGTGGCGCAAAGGTAGAAAAGATCAAGGCTAAATGCCCCCATTGCGGGCATGAGATTCTCCCTGGTTCCATATTTTGTAATAATTGTGGAGAGAAGATTACGTAATCTTTTGAAACTCGAAACTCGAAACGCGCAACAAGTAATCAGAAATGAGCAACGAATATACATATGAACATCGCTATTACGTGCCCTCAATGCGGCGCTGAGGTTGAACTTGCCGAGGAGGATACCGTTTTTAAGTGCCTCTACTGCGGCTCAATACTTAAACCTACAGGTCGAAACCGAGTTCAGTCCTTTTTTATCTCACCTAAGGAGACTGCTCATAAGGTAAGCATAGCCCTTCTTCGTGCCTTAAAAGCCAAAAATTCAAAAGATTTACACATAGTCGAGCACTATCTCTTTTACGCCCCCTACTGGCGGGTGAATGGTATGCTTTTTCAGTGGGTCTTTGGTAAAAAGTATTTTAAAAGTCCTGGTGGACAAAAGGCATGGGAAAATTTCAAAAAACTAAGGGCTACTCCATTGTTTCGCACATTTCCCGCCTTTGATTCTTCAAAATGGGGCCTCTTCTCCCTTGGTCTCAGGGCTCAAGTACTAAAGATATGGCCCTTTAATAAACAAAAGATGGGTAAAGACCCTCTTCTCATAAAGCAAACTATTTCCTTTAAGGAAGCTGTTGACCATGCTCAAAATTCCATTATAAGTCAAAGAAGCAGTGTTTCGACCGAAGTGGAGATGCTCAACTCAGAGCTGATAGGTGAGCGCTATTCTTTGCTCTATTTTCCATTTTACTCCTACACCCTCACAAGTAATGGAAAAAAATCCTCTCTCATTGTCGACGCCCTTTCACACAAGGTTATCAGGGGTAACCTGGATATAGATGAACTTAAGAGAAACTCATCTGAAGACAAAATTCCCTATAAGCCATTGAATTTTATCTCCTTTAAGTGCCCAAATTGTGGCTGGGCCTTCCCCTTCACACCTCATGCGCTCATCCATGTCTGCAAAACCTGTGGCCGTGCCTGGCAGGAAAAAGGAGGCAATTATGTGCCTGTACCATATAGAATATCTTTGAAGGATGATTCCATAAAGACACAGTGGAAATATTTGGCCTTCTGGCGACTGACAGGGATTATAAAAGCACAGGACAGGGATTATAAAACTCTCAAGGAATTTTATGAACTCTTTCCCCTGCCCAGGGTTTTGGACGAAGAAGCAATAAAGAAGAGAAATATCTCCTTTTATATACCTGCTATCAGAATAAAGAATGTGAGGATGGTTGATAAATTTTCAGCCCAGCTAACCCTGGCTCAGCCTCAATTTACTGAAAGTGAGATAGACACAATTGAAGACCTTGATCTATCAGATGTATGGCTTCCTTTAAAAGAGGCAAAAGAGATGGCACATGTTCTTCTCTACTCAATGACAAAGAAGGAGCACAAAAAGACAAAGAATATTGTAAAATATGCCCAGATTCATTTCACAAATGCCAGGCTTTTATGGATTCCTTTCATGGAGAAAGGTATTTACCTAAGGGAATCCCAAACAGATTTTGCCCTGCAAAAGAATGCCCTTGATCTCACTTAGTTATTCAGAAAACTGCCAATAGTATATGGAGGTACGCCTTATGAGATCAATTTAACAATCTGATCTCTTATACGAGGCAACACAAAGCACGTAAAATACATGAGGAGGCATTTATGCCGAAGAAAGGATTTTTACCACTTTCAGGGTATCGTGAATATCCCGTTGAGGAAATGAAACAACGCTCATCAGAATTTTATACAGAAATGAAGCGGCGACGAACAGTTCGTCAGTTTTCGGATCGGCCCGTACCTCGTGATATTATCGAAGACTGTGTATGTACAGCTTCAACAGCACCCAGCGGTGCCAACATGCAGCCATGGAGTTTTGTTATTGTGTCTGACCATACTGTCAAACGACAGATCCGTGAAGCTGCTGAAAAAGTTGAGCGCGAGTTTTATGGAAGCGATTCGACTCGAACGTGGGTTAAGGCTCTCGATCATTTGGGCACCGATCAGAACAAACCTTTTTTGGAGACTGCTCCCTACTTGATTGTCATTTTTTCCCAGCGCTATGGCTTTTTGCCGAACGGCGGAAAAGAGAAACACTACTATGTAACTGAATCAGTAGGTATTGCAACAGGTATGCTTGTTGCAGCATTACACCATGCGGGTCTTGTTTCATTGACTTACACACCCAGCAAGATGAAGTTTTTAAACAAAATTCTGTCTCGACCCTCAAATGAAAAACCGTTTATGATCCTTGTTGTCGGGTATCCGGCTGAAGATACCGTCGTTCCAGCAATTCACAAGAAAGAGCTGGAAGATATCGCCATATTTCTTTAGGTAGATTATGACTTGTGTGTCACGACAATAGAAGGATAAATGGTTTTCCAACAATCAAAGGATCTGACTCAGGAATAACTTGGTTCTCTCATGAGTGGGGTTGGTGAAAAAGTGTTCTGCGGTTCCCTCCTCGACAATCTGGCCTTCGTCCATAAACACAACCCGGTCAGAGACCTCCCTGGCAAACCCCATTTCATGGGTTACCACAACCATGGTCATTCCCTCACGGGCAAGTGTTTTCATAACGTCCAGCACCTCACCTATCATTTCAGGATCGAGGGCTGAGGTGGCCTCATCGAACATCATAATTTTTGGGTGCATGGCCAGTGCCCGTGCGATTGCCACCCGTTGTTGTTGTCCTCCAGAGAGCTGAGATGGATAGCCGTTCTCTTTTTCCAGGATTCCCACCTTGTTGAGAAGGCCACGGGCAATCTCAAGTGCCTCTTCCTTGCTTCTTTTTCGTACAACTGTTAGAGCCAAAGCCACATTCTCAAGGACAGTCTTATGTGGGAAGAGGTTAAAAAGCTGAAAAACCATACCAATCTCTTCCCGAATCTTATTGATGTTTGCCTTCTTGTCATTGATATTAACACCGTCGATAATGATTTCGCCGCTGTCTATCTCCTCAAGACGATTAAGGCACCTGAGAAAGGTGCTCTTCCCAGATCCGCTGGGGCCGATGATGACTACAACTTCCCCCTTTTTAATGTCGGTTGAGAAGTCGACCAGTGCCTTTACCTCCCTGCGGTCAGGAGTTTTAAAGGTCTTATAAACATTGCGAGCATTAATCACTTATAGCTAGCCTCCTTTCAATGTATTGGGTGGCCATGGAGAGAGTGAAAGTCATGATTAGATAGAGGAAGGCCGCGGTAAAATATATCTCAAAGGCATGGTAGGTTCTCGCGACTCCTTGAATTGCCTGAAACATGATATCTGCCAGGGCAATGACCGAAACCAGGGAGGAGTCCTTTATTAAAGAGATGAACTGGCCAGCTAGAGGAGGAATAATCCGCTTGAAGGCCTGGGGAAGGATAATATACCGCATAGCATTAGCATATGACATACCAAGGGATCGAGACGCCTCCATCTGACCCTTATGGATAGATTGGATACCTGCACGAACGATTTCACCAACATAGGCCCCTGCAAAGATCGAGAGGGCAGCTGTGCCGGCCGTAAATGCCGAAAGCCTCAACATGGTCCCCACAAAGAAGTAGATGATATAGATTTGTACCAAAAGTGGGGTGTTTCTGATGAGCTCCACGTAGGCTAGTGAAAGCCACCGTGTCACAGGTTCTTTGGAGAGTCTGGCGATGCCCACGACGGTTCCGATGATAATGCCGAAAAAGGTCGAGGCAATAGAGATTTTTAGGGTCAACATGAACCCCATCATCAGGATACCCATCCTGAGCCGAACCACTGGATCATCGGCAGATTTAGGTCCATGATAGAACAGCATTTCAGGAATTTTTTCCCAATGCCATATGTAAGTAATTCCCCTCCTGGTAAAGAAATAATAGGTAGCTGTTATAATGATGGCCAGAACGACCAAAGTAATGATTGATCTCTTGGTAAAGGTCAAAATGAGCCTCCTCTCCCATAAAAAAAGGGGGATGCGGAATCGCTCCCCCCTTTTTTTGGTTATTTTTGTTGCTTGGCAAGCTCTTCTACATAGTCCACAAACCATTTCTGTTTGAATTGATCCCAACGACCATCACCGCGAATCTGCCGCATAAAGTTATTGAGCCAGTTGAGAAAATCCGGGTCTCCTTTGCGGATGGCCCAAGCGAGTGGTTCATAGGTGATTGGGTCAAAAATTCCCACGGTCTTGTCCTTATACATTGCCGCAAAAACACGAACCTGGGGTTCGTCATAGATGAAGGCGTCAGCGAGGCCATTTGCAACCTGAAGTGCTGGCTCAGCCTCAGTCTTAAACAGTCGGAGGGTCGCTTTGGGCATCAACTTTTCAGCGGTGAAGGCACCTGTGACCCCCAGCTTGCTGGTAATAATCACGCCCTTTTTGTTAAGATCCTTGTAACTCTTGTATTTGCCTACGTCTTTCTTGTGGATCAGCAGGCACTGGCCAATGTAGTAGACAGGATCACAGAAGTTGACCTTGAGGTTTCTGCTCTGGAGAATCGTCATCCCCGACATGATGATGTCGAATTTATGGGTCATCAGGGCCGGGATGATGCCTTCCCATGCGGTATTGATAAGTTTAACCTTTTTTTCTCCTCCTTTGCCAAAAATGGCCTTTCCCATTTCGTATGCTATGTCTACATCAAAGCCGACAATATTTCCCTTCGCATCCTGCATTTCAAAGGGTTGATACCCGGCTTCCATGCCAACCCGGAGCTCGCCACGCTTGAGGATCTCCTCAAGGGCGGATACCTTAGCAAGGTCTTCTGTTGTAAAGGCCATAGCAGAGCCTATCCAAAAAGATCCGATAAGTATTGAGATAAGAAGTACGAACAGTAACTTTTTCATCCTAACCTCCTTTTTTAATTAATCTTAGTAAAAAATAAGTAAGCGATCATGGACTTTGCCTTTGCCCATTCTGATAAATATCTTTTTCTGTCACCTCCTTTCTTTCTCGATTTTCCCCGCTTATACCCTGTCTGTGTTTGTCTTTATCACATTTTTCTCTCATAAACCAGAAAACTGTCCTCTATCTCTATAAAGAATTTTCAAATCATGTCAACGAATTTATTTAAGTGGGTTTGTCACCTACCAAAATTGGTTCGATTCTCTCCAGTGCCCAATCGATCTCTTCTCTAGTAATTACCAACGGTGGCATAAAGCGAATGACATTTTCGTGAGTATCCTTGCATAGCAACCCTTGTGCCATAAGTTGCTCACAAAAGCCACGTGCCCCGCCAGCTTCAGGGACAAGTTCGACACCAATCATAAGACCTTTTCCCCGGACTTCCTTGATGTAGGGGCTCTTGATTCCTCTCAATTGAGTCAAAAAGTAATCCCCAAGCTTGCTCGCATTGTCTATCATCTTCTCTTCAATTAAAACCTTGATAGCCGTGCGGGCCACAGCACAGGCCAGAGGGTTACCGCCAAAGGTACTTCCGTGCTCACCGGGCATGAAGACGCCCAAAACCTCGCTATTGGATAAAATTGCCGAAATGGGATAAAACCCTCCGGAAAGCGCTTTGCCAATAAGTGTCACGTCAGCCTCGATGTCATCGTGCTCTTCAGCCAGAAGTTTGCCTGTCCGGCCCAGTCCAGTCTGTATCTCATCAAGAATCAAGACCACGTCATTCTGCTTGCAAATAGACTTAACCTCCCTTAGATACCCTGACGGCGGAACAATTACTCCTGCCTCTCCCTGGATCGGTTCAACCAGAAAGGCCACGGTGTTTGGCGTGATAGCCTCTTCCAGGGCCCTCGCTTCGCCAAAAGGAATGATTTTGAAGCCAGTTGGAAAGGGTCCAAAGCCTTCTCTATACTGGCTTTCACTACTGAATCCAATAATTGCTATGGTTCTGCCATGGAAGTTGTTCTCGCAAACAATTATTTCGGCCTGGTTCTGAGGGACCCCTTTGAGGGTATATCCCCACTTGCGAACGGCCTTGATTACAGTTTCTACCGCTTCAGCCCCGCTATTCATGGGAAGAACCATGTGCGAATTAGTCAAATTACAAATATCCTCATAAAAAAGTCCCAATTGGTCATTACGAAAGGCCCGAGAAGTAAGGCACAGCTTTTGGGCTTGCTCTATCATGGTTTTCATGATTTTAGGATGGCAATGTCCCTGGTTGACTGCTGAATAGGACGAAAGGAAATCCAGGTATTTCTTGCCTTCCACATCCCAGACCCATATACCTTCACCACGGTTTAAAACTACATCCAAAGGTTTGTAATTTTGGGCACCATATCTATTTTCTAAATTGATGAAGTATTGGGTATCCATTCACATTCCTCCTTTTCATGTCCTGGCATATATATATTCAACTATTCTGGAAACCCGATTGAAATCTGGAGGATTATATAGGAAAATAATAAAAGAGATTGGACATAACCTCCAGAGTGTAGAGAACTATTTAGTAATACATACTTGTAAAATTGTATAGGATAAAGTCACGTGTGTGTCAATGGTAAAGGTATTGCTTGGTAAAGGTATTGCTGTAAAGGTATTGCTATGGTAATATCAACGTCAATGGATGGTGTAATGATTTGCTGTGACATTGACCTGTCATTACAAAAACACATCGGCCACGCTGTTATGGTTTCTTTGTAACATTTTAGCTCTTTTAAATTACCTGGTGAATGAGCATGGAGATGTCTTTTTTTACCATGCCCTCACAAAGACGAGTCGGTAGGCCGCTTCAAACCGACGCACACAAATAAAGTTCCTAGAAAACAATGACGAGTTGCTCGTGCATATGGTTTGAAGCGGCACGCTGGGGGTTAGAGGGCATGATGTAAAAAAAGACATCTCCATGCTCATGCGTCTCACCAAGGATACCTATGTGGCCTTTAATAAAGGCCAGGGGGAGTTTTCAAAGAGCTAAAATGTTACGTTTCTTTAAGTACCGCTGGGTATTATCAAAGAGTATTTCTCTCGTGAGTTGCTTCTCTGGGTGGTTGGTTATTAATTTATCAGCCACCTCGGCTACCCATGCTGGGTTGGAGGGTTTCCCGTTAAAGGGAACAGGTGTATCAGTTTCTACTAAAATGAGTTTGGGATCTATGGCAAAGGCACAATTCAAGGCCTCCTCTGAAAAAAGTATGGAAGGGCCAACAGAGACAAAAATGTTTTCTTCGTTGCTTCGCCTTAAGAGTTTTTGTGAATGGGTAAACCAGTGAAGGAGGGCTGAAAGCCCGGTTTTCTTATGAAAAGTAATGGCTTCTTCCATTGTCTTCCTGAGTGCCCTTCGGGAATGAAGGTTGATGGGTAAGTGATTTTCAGCCGCCACCTCCATCTGAGCGTGAAGGGCTCCAAGTTGCTTTTCTTTCTCTTTTTCCGTGGTAGCATATTTATAATCAAGACCAATTTCTCCAATGCATGAAGCCTCATGTGCATGGATTTTTAAAAAAAAAAGGGATTTTTCCCATTCATTGTGTGACATAGAGAGAACATCAACAGGATGAATGCCCAACCCAGGAAGAATAAATTCTGGAAAAGTATCTCTGAGTTTTAGGGTTTGTTCCATTGTCTGCAGGTTTTCACTTACCACAACTGCCTTTATGATGCCAGCATCACGAGCCTGAATAATAGCATCTTTAACGTTAGAAAGGGAATATAGATGGCAGTGAGAATCAATGAGGTTCATAGGTTTTTCAATTCACTCCATAAGACTTTATCACAGATACTTTTTTGCTTTTCTGGAGGCAATAATAATGGCCAGGAAGATTAAAATAATCCCGACAGATTGAAAAGATTTTATCGTCTCCCCAAAAATGATATAGGCCAAGATGGATGCCCCAATGGGCTCTCCCAGGATCATGATGGCAACCATACTGGCTTTTAGATGTTTCAGTGCCCAGTTAAAAGACGTATGGCCAATGAGCTGTGGAACGATAGCGAGAAGAACCATATAGAAATAAGAACTTGGCTTATATCCGGTAAAAGGTATTCCTAAGGATAGAGAGGTGATCAACAGGAAAGATGCCGAGAACGTATAAACCATGGATATGTAAGGCAAGATATCCATCTTCTCCCTTAATTTTGAACCGACCATTAGGTAACCACTTGCCATGATGGCACCCAGAAAGGCAAGAATATCGCCCAGAAGAAATGATGGGTTTGGGGCAGTCGAGCCTTGAAAACTACAATCGCCAATTGCAAGGATGATACTTCCTAAAAAGGAGAGAATGATACCAAGGATGAGTTCAGCAGGCTGTTTTTCCTTGAAAAAGAGATATGAGAATAATCCTACAAAAATGGGGTTTGTTGCAACAAGGACCACACTGCTTGCCACGGATGTGAATTTCAGTGAGCTTATCCAAAAGGAAAAGTGGAGGGCTAAGAAAAAACCCCCTAGCATACCAATGAGGAGATGCCTCTTGTTATATGAAGAGAGGCGTATGCCCTTATTTTTTGCAATGATTAACAAGATGACTGAGGAAAGGGTAAGCCGGTAGGTGGCAATCATAATGGAAGGGACATCATTGCAGAATCGTATAAAGATCGAGGCAAATGAGATGGCTACGATACCAATGGACACGCCGGCAAAGGTCTTAACCAAAGGTTGCCTCCCTCTTCATTTTCAAATATGTTCCAGCTTCTGTAAATACCATTGCTAACAGGATGAGGGATGTGCCGACGTACTGTTTGGCAGTCAAAAGTTCTCCTCCGATCCAGTAGCTGAAAAAGGCAGAAGATACCGGCTCCATAATAAAAATGATTGCAGCTTTGGTAGGTGTGGTGTGTTTTTGCATACCAGTCTGGATAAAAAATGCTACGACAGTTGCAAAAACGCTGTTAATGATTAAGGAAAAAATGAGTTGGTTATTAAATTGTATGGGGATGACACGAGGCTCCAAGAAAAGAGAGAAAATGAGAGAAAAAAGCGCCACTATATTTACCTGCACCATAGTGAGCAGGCCAAAGTCGTTTCTTCTGGAGAGTTTATCTGTCAAGATGATATGTATAGCGATAAAAAAAGCACAGACAAGGGCCAAAAATTCACCAAAAGATAATAGAAATTTACCCTGCAATGTGATGAGACCAAGCCCGATAGTTGCAAATACTACCCCTATCATGGCTTCTTGACGCGGCAATTTTCTCAAGAAAACACTTGATAGCATGGGAACGAAGACAACGAAAAGTCCTGTAATGAAAGCTGTAATAGAGGCAGAGGTAGCTGTTAAAGCAAAGGTTTGAAATGCATAGGCTAAGAAAAGAGCCATACCAAGCATCACACCATCTGAAAGAACACCTTTATCAATGGCTTTTAACTTAGGGGCATTGATGAGTATAAGTAACATCCCTGCCAGTGCAAACCTCATAAATAAAAACGAAAATACCGGAATATTTTCTACAGATTGCTTCACGATAATGAAGGTGCTTCCCCATATTATGGCAACGAACAAGAGGGAAAGGTCAGCCAGAAACTCAGTGGGCTTATTCATGTAAAAACTCCACACTTTTCTAAAATAACACGAATTTAGATTCAACTATAGAAACCGAAGTATCTATACTACGTTGTTACATTTTTTTAAAAAAATTCCTGAACTATTCACGATCCTTTTTTACATATTTATCCAGCTCTGTCTTTGGAATCCCCAAACAATATAAAAGGTTAGTGATCTGATCACTGCTAAATATTCCGTCGGTTTTAACGCCTGTTTCATCTGGTTTAAAGGCAATAGATAGACCGCTATTTTTTATAAAATGAGAACTGGTAGAACCATCACCAACAGCTATTACTTGATCACGGCTGACATTCTCAAGATTCATGATGAATTCAAGAATTTCATTTTTCGTTATGCCAGTAATTACAGGTTCTTCCAATTCACCGGTAATTATCCCATTTTCATCAATCTTAAGGGTGTTTGAGAATGCGTAATCAACACCTGCTGCTTCAAAAAGTTTCTTAATAACGAAATTAAAACCAGATGATAAAAGTGCAATCTTGAAACCCATTGATTTCAAAATTCGTATCAATTCAAGTGTTCCGGGGTTTAATTGCAGAATCTCGCTAAACTTCTCTAAGTCACTCATATGCATACCCTTGAGCATACGTATATTTTCAATAAGTGATTGCATCTTCTCCTTGGTATCATCGGAAAATTTGAATGTGCTCTCAATCGATTTTGCTTTTCCTTCTATCTTTTTCAATAGATTTTTAAGCGAAGAGACTTGGATCAAGGTAGACTCTACATCAAAAACAATAAGCTTTTTCGCCCTTTTGTATATATTTTCACTTTGAATTACCACGCTTTGATTTATTTTTGCGTATAAACTCTTTAATTCGTCTTTTATTTTCTCAATTGCTTCCTTACGAGACAAGCGTGGTTCGACAATCATCTTGTTGGTATCTATAACCATCTCCATTGAAAAAAACTTTCCACGGGCAATCATCCTACAATTTTGTATATTGATATTGTATCTATGAAAAAAAGTGGAGACATTCGCAATAATTCCAGGTTGATCCACCCCTAAGATAGTTACTATGTGGAGTTCTTTTTCATCTAAACGAGGGATTTCTTCCTCATCGTATATTCCCACGCTAACCTTCAGACCTGTCTCATTTTCAATTACCTTCAAGGTAGTAGTTATCTTATCCATTGAATTCTTAGACACTGAGAAATCAATGATAAGGAATATTGAAAATAAATCTCTCCGGCAATATTCTTCTACATCTATAATATTACCGCCTATTTCAAATATTTTTGTGGTGATTTTTGAAACTAAACCGGGAGAATCAAGGCCTATCGCTGATAGACTTACAAGTTTATGTTTGTTGCCCATCTCAAATTCCTCTTTTCCTATTTGAACAATTAATGTAAGCGTTCACCATTGCCAATTACTTAACAAGTATTCCTTTTTATCGAAATAAATAAACAATTCTTCTCCATAGTACCTCCCATCAATGATCTGGCCTGGACCAAATCGCTTTACATGTTTGCTCTCAAGAAATGTTGAAAATCTCTTATTGATTTCTTCTAATGAAATGTTTTCTTTAAACCAATGGCTTGGAACATTGACATTTATCGGTCTCGATGGGATCAGATTGCGCGTTGTCCTGGGTGCAAATACCTTTCCCTTTTTTGCAGCATCTATCACCATTTTTTTTGTTATTTGTGGTGTCCAAATCACTACTTCATTATCTTTCAATTCATCACAAAATTTACGTTCGTGCACATATTGATCCGGAATATATTTTAATTCAATACCTTCCTTTATTAATTTATTTTGGATTTTTTCCAAAAAATCATAGGCACTTACTGCATCATTTACAATATCTTTGTTGAAACTAATCGATGCATAATAATCGCCCTGCTGAATACCACAATTTAGACTATTATTCTCTAATTCTCTTTCTAAGACATTCTTGTCCCTTACTTGCATAACATTCCCATTCATGTCTTCAACAACCTGTTTAAGCAAATCAACACCTTTAATATTCTTCAGCAATCTATACCAATATCGTAACTTTACATTTTTATTGAAATAATTGATTTTGCACACCAAAATATATTTAAAGTGCAATTTTTTGAAAACAAAGGCACGATGATTACCATCTAACAGTATATCATTTTCATCAATAATGATTGGATTTTGTAATTTTGCCAAATTTGTAAACTCTAAAATTAATTTATTTACAATGTGTGGAAAGGTTGCTTCATGCGGTAATAAAGATTCCACTGGAACCACTTCTAATTTTAATTCCATTCTTCCAGTATTTATGCAGCACATTTTTCTAATAATTGATAAAGACAATGATGGATTTCAATTGATAAAGCAATGCTAACTCTTCAGCCACCAAGGCACTAAGACCCAAAGAGGAGATAAATATAAATTGAATAACGGAGTTCTCTCATTAATGAGCCTCGGGCTCATTAATTTTAATCCCGATTTATCGGGATTAAAAAAGCTATAATAAAGAATAATTCTATAGTCTTGGTGTCTTAGTGCCTTTGTGGCAAGATACCTAAGTAGTTACAGGCAATGAAAAAAGCAAAACAAATGACAAGTCTCTCACTACAATCAAGGTAAAGTAAAAAAGAATCAATTTCAAAGAAAAAGTTTTTACTTATATACCTCATGGAAGGTGTAAGGTATAATTTCTTTGTCTTTTAATATGTTATGTAGTTAATAAATTATGAGTCAAGTATGAATCTCAAAGCAAGGAGACTGGTATGGAACTACGCTCGCTTGGAACATCTGATGTAAAAATAACGCCTATCATTATGGGTACCTGGCAAGCCGGCAAAAGCATGTGGGCAGGAATTGATGATGCGGAGACCACTAAGGCTATTCGGACTGCGTTTCAGGCTGGCATCACAACGTTTGACACCGCCGAAGAATACGGAAGGGGTCACTCCGAGCGGATAATAGGAGAAGCTCTAATCGATGTTCGGGACCAGGTCATTTACGCAACCAAGGTATCCCCCAACCATCTTCACTACGACCAGGTTATTGAAGCATTCCATCGCTCCCTCAAAAATCTTAGAACCGACTATATCGACCTCTACCATGTCCATTGGCCAGCCGGCTCCTGGGGTAGTAAATATGTCCCTATCGAGGAAACCATGAGGGCAATGAATGACTTGAAGGAACAGGGAAAAATTCGGGCTATTGGTGTCTCAAATTTTTCTCGTATCCAACTGGAGGAAGCAGCCAGGTATGCTCGCATCGATAGTCTTCAACCCTCCTACTCCCTTTTTTGGCGACATGTGGAAAAGGATGCAATGCCTTACTGTGCAAATAACAACATCACTATTCTTGCCTATTCTCCTATGGCTCAGGGTATCCTAACAGGTAAATTCGGTCCTGATCACACATTTCCAAAAGGAGATCACCGATCAAAAAACAAGTTATTTAACCCTGAAAATTCACATCGAGTACATCAAGCGCTGGGCAAACTTCGGCCCATTGCCCAACAACATGGTATGAGCCTCGGACAACTGGCACTGGCCTGGGTCATTGCTCAACCAAACACATGTGCAATCGCAGGGGCTCGTAATAGTGAACAGGTATTACAAAATGCACAAGGAGCTGAATTCCATCTATCTGCTGCCGATCTATCGAAGATGGACAGCATTGGGCATATCGTTACTGACGGCTTGGACGATAATCCGGTTATGTGGAAATTCTAAAAAAACAATTAGCAATAACAATAGAGTTAAATTAGGACGCAGACCCGCCTGCCAGACGGCGGGCAGGTCTTCGCCCTGGCCCAGACCTGGCATGCAATGCTCAGGCTGTATTGCCAGGACTTATAAATAATATAGAAATTGCAATATTTGCCAAGGAAGTCACGCCAGGGCAGGCAGATACATACAGATAATAATTTTTTTATTTCTTAATCCAAAAAATCTGCGTTAATCTGCGTCCAAAATGGGATTTCCTTTCAATCCTATAGCATCTGCTACTTCCCGCATCCCCATTAAAGTATCTTCAATGATCTCTTCAATTCCGACTCCCAGCATCTCGGCACCCCTCTGGATGATTGAACGGTCCACTCCAGCAGCAAAGGCAGGTGATTTCCATTTTTTCTTTACAGATTTTACCGTCATATCCATCACACTTTTCGAAGGACGAACCATAGCATTAGCCGCAATAAGCCCTGTTAATTCATCTATGGCATACAGTGTCTTCTCCAGAGTGCTCTTTGGCTCTACATCTGAACATATTCCCCATCCATGAGAGACAACGGCGCGAATATATTCCTCAGGCCAGCTATATTCTTCAAGGATCTCCCTTGTTTTAGTGCAGTGCTGATCAGGAAACTGTTCATAATCGAGATCATGGATAAGACCGATAATCCCCCACTTGTCTTCATCCTCGCCGCGCTTCCTTGCAATATAGCGCATAACTCCCTCTACACTATAGGCATGTTTACGCAAGCTATCACCTTTATTATACTCATGCAGAATTTTTAATGCCTCCTCGCGAGTCGGTACCTTTTCTTCCATTGTCATTCTCCTTTCAAAAAAACATATAGTTCAAATCTTTCATTGCCTACAAACAGTCTTATCGGAGGGTCTGCGACCTGTTTTTCAGAGGGACTGTGATGAAAGTGTTCAGTGTCTTTATCACCCTTAGACTCGCAATATACTTTACAACATAAAAAAAATTGAGTCTCAGAATTGTACTTCCTCATAGTCCATACCAAAGGCCTCGGCAACTGCACTAAAGGTAATCCTTCCCTTGTATATATTTAACCCTTTCTTCAGGGCCTTATTGCTGCCCATCGACAGGTCCAGACCCTGATCAGCGAGTGCAAGGGCATATGAGAGGGTGGAGTTTGTCAAGGCGTAGGTTGAAGTGCGGGGTACTGCCCCTGGCATGTTAGCCACGCAATAATGGACCACTCCATGAGTGATATAGGTCGGATTATCATGAGTGGTAGGACGAGTTGTCTCGAACAAACCTCCTTGATCCACGGCGATATCCACGATGGCTGAACCCGGCTTCATCCTTCTCACCATATCCCTGGTCACAAGTTTGGGAGTCTTAGCTCCGGGAATCAAAACAGCCCCTATAGCAAGATCTGCGCTCAGGACCTCCTCCTCGATATTTGCATGATTGGACATAATCGTTGTTACACTTCCCTTCATGATATCATAGACATAGGCCAGCCGTGTTGGGTTAATGTCAAGAATACTCACATGGGCCCCAATCCCTGAAGCCACATGGCAGGCATTAATACCTACAATACCTGCCCCGATAATTACCACCTTTGCGGGTGCAACCCCTGAAACACCGCTCAGGAGAATCCCTTTTCCCCCATTTTTAGCCTCCAGGCATTGGGCTCCTACCTGGATGGACAGACGACCAGCAACCTCGCTCATAGGGGATAGAAGAGGCAAAGATCCATCGTCAAGCTGTATCGTCTCATAGGCTATGGCTACAGCACCGCTCTTAATAAGGTGCTGAGTAAGATTCTTGTTTGCTGCAAGGTGAAGGTAGGTAAAGATGATCTGCTCTTCCCGAATAAGCGGATACTCTGATTCAAGTGGTTCTTTAACCTTCAGTATCATATCTGCCCTTTCCCAGATTGAGTCACTGTCATTAATGACTGCGGCTCCGGCCTTTCTATATTCCTTATCCAAGATTCCACTTCCCACCCCTGCACCCTTTTCAATCAAAACCTTATGTCCATGAGCCACAAAGGCTGAGACTCCTGCAGGAGTTATGGCCACACGAAGCTCTTCTTTCTTGATTTCCTTTGGAATGCCGATGATCATGACTCCTCCCTTAAAAAATTGTTAGTGTCAGAATCTTGAAAGTGACAGCAGTAAACCGCCTTTGTAAGGACACACTATGCTCAAATCGTATATGGTCACCTCAGCAATCCGACAGAGAAGGCCAGAAGGAATTGTCCGATATAATACATGGGCAGTCCAATAAGCCGATTAAGGAATCCCTTCCTTAAAAAGCGGTCCCTGGCCACAAATATGTCGGAAAAGTAAAAGCTAAGAGCGCCGGCAAAAACCATGATCCGTCCAGGCTGAGCCAGATTAGAATCGCCGAGGACAGACCAAGCCCCGGTAACCATTATGGTAATAATGATTACGTAAAGCACAACCGGTGCCTTCATTGACCCCAAATGGGGCCTGAGCCAGAAATAGACCCAGACACTGATTACCAGCATGGTTAGGAACCCCACCCACATCCACTGACTTGACTGGGCTACATAGAAAAAACTAAAGATGTAAAAAATGTTCCCAATCAAGAAAAAGATCAAACCAAAAAGGAACATCATTTTCTGAGGTAAGGCCAAAAAAATGTCTCCACCCAAGCAGAATGTTAATCCTACCAGAAGACAGTAGTAATACATAGAGATCGGATGGGGCTGAACCAGGACTGCAATAACGAACAGCAAGGAAAGAATAGTTTTAGTCAACAGCAGGCCCTTTTGATTTACCCTGTTTTCGTAATAGAGGAGGCCAGGAAGCAGAATTGCTGCCAGAACAATGATCATGGTATTTAGCATGATTTGTCCCCAATCTCGCCCTGAGATAGGATTGCGAAACGGTGCATCATTTTTTTTAAAACTATCGTCATTCAGGTGATCTGTCAAGAAATTTGCTCTTTATCAAAAACTCTTCTCTCTTTATGACTCGGGAAATTATCTCTTTTAAAAGATTTTATGTGTAAAAATAACAATGCAGGGAAGAGATCAAAGGCATGGTGCTTGCTGCTTAAAAGTTAGGCAGTATAAAAAAATGAACGTTTTGTAATAAAGAAATGTTCTTTCTTGCCTGTCTGCTGTATTTTCCAAATTTCACATGTTGGCCATTGGAATAGAAATATTGTTTTTATGGGCTATAAGATTTAATCCTGCACCACTTCCAACAATCAAACAAGCCCCGGCCAAAAAATTCAATGACAGGGTATCGTCGAAGACGACAACTCCAGCGATCCCTGCATAAACAACCTCCGACATCAAAATTACACCACCTTCTGAGGCCTTGCAAAATTTGAATCCCTGGTTCATGAGAATCTGGGCAATCAGGAAAATCACGGCGAGAAAAATCAAAAGAGAGGATTGTTCTAAATCCGGAAGTTTGAACTTTATGATAAAAAAAGGAGACGAGATTATTCCCCCAACAATGCAAAAGTAAAAATAAATGATCAAAGGGCCATTGGTTTTTCTGAGTTTTCGGATCAAAACTACGGTAAAACCAGCAAAGCATCCTGCCAGGAGCCCGAACATATGGCCAATGGTATAGATATGAGAGCTTGGGTTGATGAGAATGTATATACCTATCATACCTACTAAAGTAAGCATAATTTCTAATCTCTTAAACCGCTCCTTTAGGAGAAAAAAAGCGAAAAAGGTGGCAAAAAGGGGGAAGGTATAAAAAAGTACCATGGCATTTGAAAGAGGGATCATTGCAATCGCTTTAAGGAGGCAGAAAAATGCCAGTGTCCCAGTAAATCCCCTTAACAGAAGAACCCTATTAGAGTTACCTATGAGAGACTGACCACTTGATTTAAGCATGGGCCATAGAATGAGTGCACCTATTAGAAAGCGAACGAAGGCGATTTGAATCACCCCAAGGGACGGAGATATAAACTTTATGATAATATCAGTGATGGCGAAAAAAAACGCTGATAAAATCATCAACATAAATCCGCTTTCCAAAAATATCCTAAACATCATTGCCATCTCAGTCTTTAGGCGTCAAACAAAACAAAGCCCTGTATAACACTCGTACCACCATGAGTTACATCTATTCTGATCTGCCAGAATAGCTGCTTTCAGAGGTTTCACTTTATGAGGAATTGCCGTGATTTCTAAACCTTCCATCCTTCAATGTCAACACATTGTCCGAAATCCTTCTTGTAAAATCCGCATAATGGGAGACAATGATGAGGGTGCATCTTTCCTTAAGACCTTCCAGCAGTTCTTCAATCTTTAAAGCTGCTTCTATGTCCAGTGATGATGTAGGCTCATCCAGCAGGAGAACATCTGGTTGCGTAATCATAGCCCTTGCGATGCACAGCCTTTGCTGTTGCCCACCAGAAAGGTTCAGGGCAGAATCCTCTAATCTATCTTTCACTTCATCCCATAAAATTGCATCTTTCAATACCTCTTTCACCTTCTCCTTAATATATTTTCTGTCCTTAACACCGGATAGTCTCAATGGAAAGGCAACATTCTTAAAAATGCTCATTGGTAGGGGATTTGGGACCTGAAACACCATTCCCATCTTTTTCCTCAGGGCAGGAAGAGGTAAACTATGAATATCGAGATACCTGCCGTTTAGTTTTATCTCCACCTTACCCTCAACCCTGCAGTTGGGGATTAATTCATAAAGCCGGTTCAGCACCATTAAGAATGTAGTTTTACCCACACCAGAGGGACCAATAATAGTAGTAATTGCATTTTCTTCAAACGCCCCTCTACAGCCTTTTAAGACCATCTTTTGTTGATAATAACAATTTAATCCCTTTATTTTAATCTTTGTCTCTTTCATGAGTGTAAATTCTCTATGTGTGTGTGGCAAATCGGATTGCCACCTTCCTTTTTAATATGTTGGATAGGGTGAAGAGAAAAGCACAGATTCCAAGCAGAATTATGGACGCCCCAAATCCCTGCATTAGCTCCTGCTGAGAATTATAATCCGAGGAGATATAAAAGATATAGAAGGGAATGGCCTCATATTGAGAAAACACCGATGTGGGAATCCCTGCCATGGCTACTACCCCTGTTAACATGATGACTGCTGTATCCTCTGCGCATCTCCCTATTGCCAGGATGATGCCGCTGATGATACTGGAAAGATTATAGGGGATCAATATGAATAAGATATTTTGCAGCCTGGAGGCACCCAGAGCAAGTCCTGTGGTTTTGATGGAAAATGGTAAATTCGTGAGAGACTGCTCTGTGGTTCTTATAATATAGGGAAGCACAAGGCAGGCCAGGGCCAGACTTGAGATGAGAAAACAGGGGTAAATATGCTCGGATAGGTGTCTGTGGAGGAAGATAGAAATGGCAAAGCCGAAAAGGCCCACTAAGATAGAGGGTATCCCGGCCAGGACATCAAGTAAAAAATTGAATAACGGTTTCCATCTGACATTGCAGTATTCCGCAAGATAGATGCCGCTGGCAACCCCGATGGGGATAGCCCAGATAATGGAGGTAATGATCAAAAGGATCGTGCCTGCTATTGCAGGAAAGAGACCATCAACTACCGCCTTTTTCAATAGAAGTGCATCCAGTGGTCTCGTTTCCCCGAATATCATGGATGGATTCAGGGCAGGGATACCTTTATAGAGTAAAAAAGATAGAAGTACCCCTATAGCCCCTATAACAATTATCCCCGTTATCCAGGCAAATAAGGTAATACCATGTTCTGTTAAACGATTCATCTCTCCCTTAAAATTTCAAAATACCCCAACAACCTCAGGACAAGTACAATTAGCATGGTAAAGACAAAGAGTATCAGGCCGCAGACGAATATGGATTTGAACTCCGGGCTCTCATAGTCGCTTGCGATGATCAGGGCGATATGGGCGGTCAATGTCCTGGCAGCATCGGATAGCCCCTTAGGGATCTGGAGTGCATTGCCGGCAATCATAAGAGAAATCATGGTATCCCCTACAGCCCTTCCAGCGGCCAGAACCAATCCTGAGATTATCCCCTTCCATGCCGATGGGATGATGACATAAATCAGTTTTTGTACCGGGGTAGCACCCAGGGCCTCTGCAGCATTGAGATAGCTTTTTGGCACAGAATTGAAGGCATCGGTTAAAAACAGCACAATTGTAGGAAGAATAAGCAGTGCCAGCATTATAGAAGCAGTCAATACACACATCCCTGTTCCTTTTTGAAAAATCTCCCTGACCAGTGGTACCAGCAGAAATATAGCCACAAATGAATAAACGACGGTGGGAATGCCCGTCATAAACTCCACGAGTTTTCTCAGGAATCTGCCGAAATTCCGTTGAGAAAAGACGCTGATAAGGGCTGAACACCCTATTCCAAAGGGCGTGGCAATAAGGATAGCAAAAGAGGCGATGATCACTGTACCGACCATCATAGGGAGCACGCCAAACTTGCCGTCGTAAGGGTTCCATCCCAGCCTGAGGAACTGAGCGATATGGCCTCCTTTGAACAGTGGCAGACTGAACAGGAACATGAAAGAGAAGATAAATATAGTAATGGAGGCGCTGAGTAAGGCACTGAGAAGGAACCCCTTTTCGGCAAATTTTTCTATAGAAGGTCTCATTAATTAACCGGAATAAAACCTTTTTCTGCCACGATCTTCTGTCCTTCTTTGCTCAGGATATAATCTATAAAAAGCCTGGTTAACCTGGAAGGCTCCCCTTTGGTGTTCATATAGAGTCCCCTTGCAATTTTATAAGCGCCCTTACGTACATTCTCTAAGGTAGGGAAAACGCCATCTAAGGAGACAGGCGCCACCGTATCGTCTAAATAGCCTACAGAGATGAAGCCAATCCCGTAAGGATCTCCACTAATGGCTGATTTCATAGCGCCGTGGGATTTTACGAAATTGGCGGTTTTGGTTATTTCACCTTTTTTCAATGCCTTCTTCCAGAATACCTTCCGGGTACCGCTGGAGGCATCCCTGGTATAGACATTAGTTTCTCTGTCTTTCCATCCAAGCTCTTTCCAATTATTCAGCTTTCCGGAAAAGATATCCATGATCTCACTTATGTTCATTCTGATTAGAGGGTTTTCTGGATTAACAACAACGGCGATTCCATCTATGGCGAATTTGAACATCTTCAGCCCATACCTTTCTATTTCATCCTCCGTTGCTTTTCTTCCTGAATCTCCTATATCCACCAGGCCTTCTCCTACTTGCTTGATTCCCACGCCAGATCCACCTCCGGCAATAGTGATCTTGATATTGCGGTTCATGCGCATAATCCTCTTTGCCACCTCTTTCATTACTGGAATGTGGGCTGTGCCTCCAGCGATTCTGAGGGTTCCCTTTACACCAAGAAATGGATCTAAATCCCCTGCAATAACGAGGGGATTTCCAGCCACCAAAAAAGCAATAATTCCAACTAAACATATCGTTAATTTGACTCTCATAATTATCCATCCTTTCCCATATCTATTTGGTTTTGCAAGTACCTATTTTTCACGGGCGCCCCAGCACCTCTGCCCCCAGACTTTATCTTAAACGTCTCGGAAATTCTATCCCGCCAGAGGCGGGAAAAACATAGGTCTTTTAGCGTCTTTTATTTTATGTCCCCCACATGGATTAACGGAGTGTTGGAGTACTGGAGCAGTGGGTAGTAAGAGCAGCAAAATTATTTTTCCCTCTAAATCCATAACTCCATTACTCCAATTGCGGAGCGGAGCCAAATTCAATGGCATATAAGCCAGTCTGAAAAATAATTGGAAAATTATGAAAATTATAAATGGAAGGAAATTAATTTTTCGGCCTGACCTGTGCCTACCGAACCCGGGTAGAATTACTTGTCGTGCGTCAGGTATACCCCGTTAGAAAGTATAGGCTCTTGACTTCGCATCCAATACAAAGAATTGAATTTTTTCTGATACCCACTTCGTTGAAAAGGACACGACTATCTAATGGGGTAAATCCGAAAAATTGATACATAGATGAGCTCCTTATGGCAGGAAACCTTTCTAAGACACCTTATATTATCTTATCGTTCAGAGCTATTGTTTTTAAATTTATTGAATAAGTCAAATTCAAAATAGTTATAATCCTTTGTTGATTATAACAGAAATTTATGGTAATTATTCACGACATTTCATTAGGAAATACCTTTTGGACGCAGATAGACGCATATTATCAATACCGATTTTATCGGGATTAAATATTTTGAGAAAATAATTTTCTGTGGATATCTGCGAGAACCTGCCCGCCATCCGGCAGGCGGGTCTGCGTCCTAATTCTATTAAAGCGGGCTTTATTATGAGTTATGATCAATTTAGGAATATTACCATTCAACAGATGGAATCCCTGATCTATCTGGTTGAAGAGGGAAGCTTTAGCAGGGCTGCTAAACGGGTGTTTCTAACCCAGCCATCCCTTACCAAGCACATTAAAAACTTAGAGGAAGCGGTCAACGCCAGGATTGTTAACAGGGAAAATATGGGAATATCTTTAACCCCTGAGGGAAAGATCCTCTATAATTATTCCAGAAGAATTTTAAAACTAAGGGATGAGGCAAAAGAAAAGATTTTAAGGGCAAAGGATAATGAGTCGGGAAACATCTTTGTCAGTGCCAGCACCATACCTGCAACATATATCCTCCCCTACCTTTTGAATGATTTTAAAAAGCTTTTTCCTGATATCCACGCTTACGTTCAAACCAATGACAGTGAAGAAACCCTTGGAATGACCCTGAATAATCAGGCAGAAATCGGCTTTATTGGTAAAAATACCTTAAATAAAAGGTTAAATGTTAAACCTTTATGGAAGGATGAGATAGTTTTAGCCGTACCCGGGGATCATCCCTGGCGAAAAAAGGATTATGTAACACTGGATGAGGTTTCAAAAGAACCCTTTATCATCAGAGAAATGGGTTCCGGGACAAGGGAAATCCTGGAAGAATACTTACTTAAAAATACTGACAAGAGCCTTTCCAAATTCAATATTGTCTGTGAGATGGGAAGCTCTGAAGCGGTCAAAGAGGCAATCATAGCCGGCCTCGGTACCTCCATTCTTTCTATCCACGCTATCAAACGGGAATTAAAACAGGGGACACTTATCAATGTACCGATCAAAGATTGCGACATCCAAAGATATTTTTATCTGATTTATAAAAGGCAACTCAGTTTAATGCATCATCATAAGCTGTTTCTAAAATTTGTAAAAAATTACAGACTCAGCTCTTCTGTGTGAAGGCAGTGGCCATAGGTGCCAGATAGCGAAGAGAGCTAAGTTCCTACAGTTCTTTCCAGACAAAATAGGTACATTGCTGGGTAAAAGACACTAAGGCATCAAGCTTTTCCTTGGCACGGCCAGAATCTATGACATCTCTTGCCCTTTCAATGCCCTCTTTCAAATCCCTGTCAAAACCTGCTGCCACAAAGGCAGCCGCTGCATTTAACAGAACCATATCGCGCTTTGGACCTTTCTGGCCTTCTAAGATCTCTTCGATAATGCGGGCATTCTCTCGTGCATTCCCTCCTCTTATATCGTCAGGCTTTGCTCTTTTGAACCCATATTTTTCTGGGGTTATGTTAAAGGTATTAATTTTCCCATCCTTGAGATGAGATATCCTGGTAGGCCCGCAAATACTTATTTCATCAAATGTTCCCTCCCCAAAGACCACAAATGCCTCCTTTGTGCCAAGCCTTTTAAGGACATGGGCCATCTTTTCAGTCAGATCTGGTTCATAGACCCCCAGGATCTGAGCCGTGGCTCCTGCCGGATTAGTCAGGGGACCCAACAGGTTAAAAATGGTACGGATCCCTATCTCCTGTCTTGGTCCAGCGGGGTATTTCATGGCCCCATAAAACAGGGGTGCATAGACAAAGCCTATCCCTACTTCATGGATGCATCTTTCAACATCAGATCGAGTAATATCCAGTTTTAGATCCAGCGCTTCGATCACATCGGCGCTCCCGCAATGGCTGGAGACCGCTCGGTGACCATGTTTGGCCACCTTAATTCCACCTCCAGCGACAACAAGGGCGGTTGTTGTAGACACATTAAAGGTATTAGTCACATCTCCCCCTGTCCCGCAGGTATCGAGGATGGTTTCGTCTTCTATATTTATTTCATCCCGATCAATGTTTACCAGATGATTGTTGAGATGCATTTTCATTGCCTTCGCCCTCATCGCCCTGGCAGCGCCAGTAATCTCATCTATAGTCTCCCCTTTCATCCTTAGGGCCGTGATAAATGAGCCGATCTGGGCAGAAGTGGCCTTACCAGAAAAAATCTCACCCATAGTGCCTTCCATCTCTTTTTCTTTTAGATCATCCCCTTTAACTACCTTTGCTATAGCCTCTTTTATCATTTTTCTACCTCCTTGTTTAAAAGATGTTTTAGGATTAAAAATAAAAAAAAGACCGTGGGATCACTGACCCACGATCTTTTTTTTATTACACCAATTAAAAAACCGCGGGCCTATGGAAGCAAGCCCACGGTTTTTTTATTTTATAATATTATGCTGGTCTCAGCGGACTCACCTCCTAATTGAAGATAAGCCACCACCAGCCATTTAATGACATGAAAAAGATTTTTTTTACTACTTGGTTCATGTATAAACTTTTAGCGCTAGAGAAAATATTTGTCAAGTGAAAAATTTTATATGGCTGATTTTTCTTGACAGGCCGTTCCTGAATCGCTATATATGCTGGAACAAAAAGGAAGATTTGATCAGGAAGATCATTTCTGGTATCGAAGTAAATTAAAGTAACAATAGAATAACGGCAAATAAAAAGGCCACGGAGGCTTTTGGGAATAGAAATTTCCTAAAACTTTCGTGGCTTTTTTTTGGAGAAAGGGGGTGATGAAAAACCTTTTATTATTGGAAAGCTGTTCTTTAGGTAAAAGCCCAACTATTTTAAATTATTGATAAAAACATATCTGGAGGAATAATGACATGAACCTTTTTAAGAAAAATGGACTACTATTTCTGGCACTTGTCTTCCTTTGCTTCTTGATTCCACAACCTGCCTCGAGTGAGGGAATGTCCAACTATGAGCTTGAACAAGAGATCAAGGCCCTGAAAGAAAAGATCGAAGGAGCCAGTGTTCTCTCAGATAGGCTTACCTTTTCCGGTGCCATTGAACTTGACTATAGCCATGCAGATGACAGTAACACAGGAGACAATACAGTTAATGATTCCACCTCTGATCTGGATATTGGTACAGTGGAGTTAGGCCTTGAGGTAGCCTTTCATGAATATGTAACTGGTAATTTCATTCTGAAAGGTGAAGCCCTTGATACAGATGATGACAGGGTCTTCTGGGATGAGGCAACAATTACCATACAGAAAGAGGGATTTCCAATCTATTTTGTTGGTGGTAAAAGAGGTCAACCCTTTGGTATGTTCGAAAGTCACCTGATCAATGATCCTATCACCCAGGACTGCTATGAAATCGCCAAAACAGGTGTAACCATTGGGTACACTACAGAATCACTTGGTCTTGATCTCTCAGCCACTATCTATAAGGGTGAGGAGCTTATGGGTCACCTTGAAGAGGCAGAATATGGGTTTGCAAGGGATAACAGCCCCGCCTATTATGAAGAGACAGATGATGTAAATTCATATATAGGAAATATTACAATCTCTCCTCTTGATGCTCTTATGCTATCAGCTTATTACGATTCAGAGCCTGGAGATGGTGATCGAAACGAGACTGCTGGCATTAGTGCTCACTATGAGATTGGGATGGTTACATTGGATGCAGAATATATTGCTGCTCTTAGTAGAGAGAAAAATTTTACCGATAATAAGGAGTATAATGAATCTGCCTGGTTTATAGGTGTTGCCTATCAGGCTGAACCCCTGGAAATTGCAGCCAGATATGAGGCGTTCAATGATGATATTACAGGAGAGCAGGATGGTCATCTAACAGATAGATACAGTATAGGATTCACCTATACACTATTTGAAAATAATACTTTTGCTACTAACCTCATGGGTGAGTATAGGGTAAGCAATTTTGAGGTTGAGTCAGGAAATCCAAATGGAGTTGACGATAAGGTAAATGAGGCCTTTTTAAGGCTGGCAATAGAATTTTAAAAGGAGGAATAAAATGAAAAGATTGTTTATGTTAATTATAATGAGTATATTTATTACTTTTTCAGCCGGATCAGCCATGGCACATTTTGGTATGATAATCCCATCTGATTCAATGGTTATGCAAAACGACAATAGGACCGTAAATCTAACGCTATCATTTTCCCATCCCTTTGAGGGAAATGGAATGGAGTTGGTAAAACCGGAAGTATTCGGGGTTATGGCAAATGGAAAAAAGGTAAATCTCCTGAAGAAACTAAAAGACACAAAATTCCTGGGCCATACAGCATGGCAAATATCTTATAAAATCAAGCGGCCAGGTGTGTATACCTTTTATATGGAGCCCAAGCCTTACTGGGAACCGGCCGAGGACTGCTACATTGTGCATTACACCAAAACCGTGGTTACTGCCTTTGGCGATGATGAAGGGTGGGATCAGGAAATCGGACTCAAAACCGAGATTGTACCTCTGTCAAAACCCTATGGCCTATATACAGGAAATGTTTTTCAGGGGATTGTAAAGCTGGATGGCAAACCAGTACCTTTTTGTGAGGTAGAAGTGGAGTATTATAACAAGGATGGAAAGGCACAAGCTCCAACGGATTACATGGTCACCCAGACTATCAAGGCAGATGTCAACGGGGTCTTTACCTATGCAGCACCCAAGGCTGGCTGGTGGGGATTTGCTGCTCTGAATACATCTGAGGAGAAAATCAAGGGTAAGGACGTGGAAATTGGGGCAGTCCTCTGGGTTAAATTCCATGAGTGGAAATAGAAAATGTTAGTAGTCCGTTGCCTGCCCGCCGGTCGGCAGGCGGATCAGTAGTCAATTGTATAGGTAAAAGAAAATGCATATATCTGAGGGAGTATTATCCGCACCCGTGCTCATCGCGGGTGCGGCTCTGGCCGCAGCAGGCGTGGCAGTTGGCCTAAAAAAGATGGACTCTGATAAGATCCCCCTGGTGGCGGTTCTATCATCTGCCTTTTTCGTGGCATCCCTAATACATGTGCCTATTGGACCATCCAGTGTCCACCTTATCCTTAATGGTATAAACGGCCTTTTGCTTGGTTGGGTTTGTGTCCCTGCTATCTTTGTTGGCCTGGCTTTACAGGCAATCCTTTTTCAGTTCGGAGGTATCACTGTGCTTGGGGTAAATACAGTGACTATGGCCCTACCAGGCGTGATGTGCTATTATCTTTTTAGCAGATTAGTAAATCGAGAAAGAGGGCTTATATCTTTGGCTGCCGCCTTTACCTGCGGCTTTCTTTCTGTTTTCTTTTCAGGTATTCTTGTAGCACTATCATTACTTTTTACGGAACAATCATTTATGTCAGTTGCCAAGCTGATCGTAGTGGCCCATCTGCCTATAATGATCATCGAGGGAATTATTACCCTCTTTTGTGTGGCATTTTTACATAGGGTAAAACCTGAACTTTTGGGAGGTATCTATGGAAAAGGCTCATAATTTTACCATTTATTTACTAATCCTTTTCTTCGCATCTATCCTTATAATTTCTACCAATCTGCCTGTCTTGGCCCACAAGGTGATCATCTTTGCCTGGATTGAGGGAGACACTGTATTCACCGAGAGTAAATTTAGCGATGGGAAAAAGGCCATAAATTCCCAGGTTCTTGTCTTTGACAGAGAGGGAACGCAACTCTTAGAAGGGAAAACAGATAATAAAGGGGAATTTTCATTCAAAATTCCAAAACTAACTGATCTAAGGATTGTCCTCAATGCAGCCATGGGGCATAAAGCAGAATGGAGAATACCGGAATCAGAGATCAACGAAGCAGGTGGTGTTTCAGAGAAAAAAAGGGCTGGTGGATCTTCCCAGCCTATCGCTGTTGGTTTAAGTAAGGAGGAAATCAAGGAACTTATTGAGGACTCCTTAGATCGGAAACTCAGGCCAATCGTCAGGATGATGAATGAATCACAGTCTAAAGGGCCTTCTGTAACTGAAATATTAGGTGGCATTGGGTATATCTTTGGACTCATGGGTGTGGCAATATATTTTAAAAATAGAGGAAAAAAGCGTGAGGTAAACCGTGATAATTGAAGAGCAGTTTTCTACAGGGCATTCCTTTGTTCATAACCTCGACCCAAGGGTTAAAATAATTGTGGCTATCCTCTATTCTATTGTTGTAGCTGTATCAAACAACTTTTCAGCACTACTACCAGCTCTCGGTGTTTCATTATTCCTTATAGTCCTTAGCAAACTCTCAATCAGAAAGGTTTTTTATAGACTCCTATTAGTGAATGGAATGATTATCTTCCTTTGGGTTTTTCTTCCATTTACTTATAAAGGGGAGGCATGGTTTACCATAGGACCATTGGCTGGAACAAAAGAGGGTGTATTGTATGCCAGTCAAATTACTGTTAAATGCAACGCAATCCTTTTAGCTATGATAGCGCTGCTTTCAACAACAACAATATTTACACTTGGTCATGCCATGGGCCAACTCTACCTCCCGGATAAGCTAACACAGCTATTTCTATTTACTTACCGCTACATTCATGTCATTTTCCAGGAATATAACAGGCTAATAAATGCTATGAGAATACGAGGTTTTATACCTGGAACAAACTTACACACGTATAGAAGTTATGCCTATCTTGTAGGAATGCTTTTGGTTAGAAGTTATGACAGGGCGGAAAGGATCCACAAAGCAATGCTGTGCAGGGGTTTTCATGGAAGGTATTATACATTAACTCAATTTTCCATTAAGATAGGAGATATCATCTATCTGTCACTGATGTTGAGTGCTATTTTAGGGTTGGTAATTTTACAATGCAGAGCAATAGTCTAATCATTAATCTAAAAGACACATCATTTTCCTACTCGGGAAATAAACTCATTCTTGACCACCTGAGTTTTCAACTCCACAGCAGTGATAGGATTGGTCTAGTGGGACCAAATGGCAGTGGTAAGACTACCCTTTTCCATATCATCATGGGCCTTTTAAGGCCCTCTTCGGGCAGGGTAGAGCTCTTTGGAAAACCAGCTCATGAGGAAAAAGACTTCAGAGAAGCAAGGAAAAAGATCGGGCTCCTTTTTCAGGACGCTGATGATCAATTGTTTAGCCCCACCGTGCTCGAGGATGTAGCCTTTGGGCCATTAAATTTGGGGAAGCCGCCAGATGAGGCCAGAGAAATTGCTTTAAAAACCCTTGCAAGGCTTGATCTCTTTGGCTTTGAAAACAGGATAACTTATAAGCTTTCAGGAGGGGAAAAAAGGCTTGTCTCTCTGGCCACGGTCCTTGCTATGGATCCAGAGATCCTTCTCCTCGATGAACCTACTAATGGTCTAGATGATGAGACAGAAGAGAAGATAACCGACATCTTAAAAGGATTGAACCTTGCTTTCATTTTTATTTCACATAACCTGGACTTTCTCTTTCAAACCACAGATAAGATATATGCCATGGCGAATGGGAAGATTTCACTTGATGAAGAGTTGATACCCCATCCCCATATTCATGTCCATAAATTTGGCAGATTACCCCACGAACATAAGTCTTAAATTATTTGGGACGCAGACCCGCATGCCAGACGGCGGGCAGGTTTTCGCCGATACCTGCAGGTCAACTAGTTCTTTATATTTAAAATCTTGCTTCCGAGTTCCGAATGACGGAACACGGAATTCGGAAATAATCTGCATTCATCTGCGTCCAACTTCCTCTTATTCATACACCTTTTCTTCATCATCAGGTGTAATTGCATCCTCCTCCACATCCCTGGGTTCGATCTTTCTTTTCTTTAATTCCTTATAATATTCATGCTGGATCAAAAGATTCATAACCTCGTTAGTACCGGTCCAGATCATGGTCAGGCGACAATCCCTTAGAAAACGTTCTATAGGGTAAATACTGGTATACCCAATACCACCCATAATTTGCATAGCATTATTTATCACCTCCCAGGCAGCCTCTGTGCCTATCTTTTTAGCCTCTGATACCAATCGGCGAGAATCAGCACCAGAATCAACTGACCTTGCCGCTGCATACACGAGAGATCGGGCTGCATCCAAGGTACAAACAGAGTCGGCTACCATAAAGTTTACCGCCTGAAATTTATCTATTGTCCTTCCAAATGCCTTACGCCTTGTAGAATATCGTGTGGCTACCTCCAGGGCAGCCCTTCCCAAACCAAGTCCACCAGCACCGCTTGTCAGCCTTTCAGGGACCATCATCCTATTAAAGACAGCAAAGGCATTGTCTAACTCCCCCACAAGATTCTCTTGAGGAACCCTGACATCTTTAAAGACGAGACGTCCTGTACCACCACCTCTTGTTCCAAGGAGGCTATAAATGGTCTGATCTTTTACACCCATTGCCCTTTCAACAATAAAGCAACTAAGGGACTCATGCGGTGGTGCATCAGGTGCTGATTTAGCATAGACCAGAAAATAATCAGAGTCCTTTGCACCGACTACGAAGCGTTTCTCACCATTAAGGATAAATGAATCGCCGTCTTTGACTGCTTGTGTGGTGGCACCGAAGAAATCAGAACCTCCACGAGGTTCGGTCAGGGCCTCTGCAGAGTAAAGTTTCCCTTCATTGGTAGGTTTAAGATACCGCTCCTTTTGTTCCTTAGTTCCGAAAATATTTAGTGCCTCTCCAACAATACAGGGCATTACATAGGCGCAGGTTATTGAGTTACCAAGCACCCCGACCTCTTCAATTGCTGCGACATCAGCTACCCAGTTGAGACCTCGACCCCCATATTCCTTCGGAAACCGTAATCCCAAGAGATTTTTCTTTCCAGCCATCTCTATAAATGGACGACCAGTCTCAATTATGCTCAGATCCATATCGCGTACCATTTTACTTGGAACATCATTCTTTACAAATTCCCTGACCTCGTTCTGTAATGCCTTTTCCTCTTCATTCAACAAAAAATCAAACATAATTTGCTCCTTTTTACTTATTATAGTAAAAGACAAATTTGCCTTTAAATAACATTATTTCCTAAAGGCATGGTTCGTAATTTCATATAATGTTTTAGGGGTAGCCAAAGTGCAGCGAAGCCGCATTTGGCTTTAGCCCAAGGTAGAAACCCCCTGTTAGCTAAAGTCCCCTTCACGCATACTCATAAAGAGGGACTGTGCTAACCGGGAGTGTTGGTGTTTGCAGTAACGTCTCAATCCGACGGACTGTCTCGGGTTTTAGGAGCACATCTCCACACACTGAGCAAACCTCTGCCGGTACATGGTCAATGACAATCACCTGCCCCTGATGATGGACGGTGTGCACAATTTTCTGTTCCTCATACTCTCCAGGGCACCCTTCAATACGACATTTCATCTCTATCGCCTCCTTTGCGTTGGTGTTATCCACTTTGGCAGTTTGGATTCATAAACCGTAATAATAATCAGCACTGGTCGTGCCGTTGTACACACGATGTGCAGGGGACGACCGTCATTGGTAAGACCGTTAAGCAAACAACAGCCTCCTCTACGATGTTTGGGATAGTTTTCCAAAATTTGCCCTGTGGCAATGGCTTCAAAAACTTCATAAAGCATGATGTCCTCCTCCACCATTTCCTGCTGGGCATGTTGAGTGAACGAATGTTCTCAACCTCAGTTTGAGCACGTATCCGCTCCAGCACGGCCTCTAAATCAGTAACATCAACTTCATTTATGCCATTAGATTCCAAAATTTCCATCCCTCTAAGAGACCAAAGGCATTTCAGTTAACTTTCCCAGCATAAAAGAAGCCCAGCCAATGTCTCCTGGTTACTCTATTACTTATTTAAATCTTCTCCGAGATATTTCTCAATAAAGTCACTTACTAACTCAATGAATAGTTTTGCGCCATGTATCGCCTTTTCCTCTTCATTCAACAAAAAATCAACCATGATTTGCCTCCATTTGACTTATTATAATTAGGATATAAATTCGCTTTTAAGACTTTATTTCCTAAAGGCATAGTTTGGAATTTCATATAACGCCTTCCGAATAAGACATTGCCGAAGGCAATTTGGAGGAATCTTTAATTTCACTTTTATCCGTCGTTATCAAAAGTGCAATCTTCTATTTAAATTCAATAGATTCTAAAATCTTCTGGCTCAAAATCTAATATCTTATCAACAATATTTATATTTCTCTTCCTCATGCTTAACCATCTTTTTTCCCAAAACTTAATTAAAGTTTGCATTGGTATATCATAGTAAATAGGTTTGTCCATTTTCCCAAGAAGAAAGGATCGAAAATTTCTAGCTAAGGGAATCGCGTATATTCCTCTTCTAAATGAATGCTGTAATAGAATGTTAGAATCAAACCCAATGCTATCCAATGCCGATCGTATGACTCTCATTCGCCAATTTGGGCCATGACCGAATCTATTTGCTATCATAAGCCCTCTTTCCGCAAGAAATTGTTGCATAGCAAAGAAGGTCTCATTTGAAATATGTAGTGTTCCATAGCCCGCCGTATAGCCTATTGGGATATAAAGTAGCCTGTTTTTAGATTTTAAACGATTATATTGTGAACTCTTTCCATAAAGACTTGTTGTAAAAAGACACACTAAATCATCTGCTTTTCGCCTCTTAATCATTGTTGTAACATCTGTATATTTTTCTTTATATATTTCTCTAACTTCATTTGATACGAGAAGATATGAGAGTAGTTTTCCCCCTAACAAATAATTATATGGCGGCAATGCACCTAAAACATAAGCATCCATTGTATAAATTATATTATTAGTTCTTGTTTCTTTATCCCAACCTATCCATTTATCTCTATCTGGAATATGAATTATACTGCTACCCAAAGCTGCAATTCCAATTATCGGGCTACTATCTATTCCATCATCCCTTACAAGTAACCTTATTCTTCTTCCTACATATTCACTATAAGGAGATGACCAGTAATATCTAAATATCCTAAAAAGATCATGTTGCTTTTGTGTTTTACAAACCTCAATTCGTGGCGAAATTTTTGATTTTAAAGCATCTTTTCCCTGTACAAGATTTTTTTTAGCTAAATCAATATGCTTTTCTATCCATTCTCTATTTTTACGTAGAATCTCATTTCTTAACACACTCATTGACTGTCTTATAATTTCTTTATTATAATAGCTCGGTGGGGATATTACTAATTTATTTCTTGATTTTTCTATACCCCAGTTAAGACGAAATAAATCTCTTACCAATAGTAATTTAACTCTCTCCCCGCTATCTTTAGTTTCAATTAAATTATCACTGTGAATTCTATCTAAATTAAAAGATGGTGTTTCAAGAAGCGATATGCCAATTTCATTTAACAAATTTTGAGTTTGCATATACTTTATTCTCCACTAATTCTTCAAAAAGCTTTACTCTTATTGGCAACGCAAAGGCTTGTTCAGAGGATACCATGTATAAGTTGCCTGGGATTGTCTCTCTTTGAATAAAGTTCGCAATAACATTTTCATAATTTACATTAGATTTTATGAGCGCTTTAATATCATCGCTATTACCCAGATGAAATGCAAAAAAGTTTTCCGCTTGGGTTCTAATTTCTTCTGAAATTGCTGATGGTCTTTGAGTTATTGCCACCATACCGATACCAAATTTTCTTCCTTCCTTGGCAATTTTAACAAATGGATTTGCGCTCGCTTTTACAAGTTCATGGGAAAGAACATTTTGAGCTTCTTCAACAAAAATCACAGTGTTAATCACATCATCTGGATTATCACTGGTGAATTTTTCTTTATTATAGTCGAAGAGGTTGCGGACTAAGATTGTTGATATAATACTTGCATCAACACTATCCCTGAGAGATAGGTCAACAATTACAGTTTTACCTTGTTTTAAGTAAGGCATTACCTCTTCTATTAATTTAGACGAAGAAGAATGCAACCCTTTACCTTCTTCTATTAGATAAGCTATTCTTTTTCTGATTGCAGCAACTGTAATTCTAGCACTTTTTTCACCTTTCGTACCTGTATCCCAGAAATCAGGAAATTTTTCATGTAATTGACTAGGATTTTTAACATAGCTATTAATATTTTCGATAAAATCTTTAACTTGATTTTCTTCTAAGTATAATAAAAACGATTTCATCACCTCTGAAAAACCTGTACTAAAATTCAGTATGTCCCCAACTGTTAAATGTTCATGCATATCTATCAAAACTTTCCCTTTGTAAATAAACCTATTTTTGTATTCATCTGGAAGCTTTTTATCACTGTAAACAACTAAATTATCCTTTATCTTTTGTTCTTCTATATCACCCAATCCGTAAGTCTTGCGACCTTTCAAGAAGTATTCTCCATTTAAATCAAAAATAAGTTTTCCATAACTCGTATCACCAATAATATGGTAGAGTAAAATCTTAACTAAATTTGTTTTACCAAAGCCAGACTGAGCAAATACCATTGTCCGCTTGTCTCTTAATTTTTGCACATCAAAAAGAATATCTCCTTTATCCTTATAAATGTCTTCCCCTATGCATAAATAACCAATTTCTGCTCCATTCTCATTACCAATATTCAAGATATCTTTCACTTCGTTTTGCTTTAGATGTCTCGCATGATAAGATATAATTGGCAATTTTTTTGCCGCTGTAGTGAATTCTATAGACGAGCCTTTATCAATAAAGGTTCCAAGTAACCTAACTTTATAAGTATAACTAAACATTTTTTGTTTGTCCCTATCAGACAACTCTCTTTCAGCTATTCTTGCATAGTGTACAGCAATCAGTGTTTTATCTTGGGACTTAAAAATAGGGTCTTCGTCATAAATTTCTGCCTCTACTCTCGCTAAAAATTTTCTACTATTCTCATCTTTAGGAGTTAGTACAATAAAATCTCCTGTACTTGGGCTTGCTTTTGCGTCTTCATAAGAAGAATATATTAACAAAGCATCTTCTGTTGTTTTTTGCCCATATAATACGCCAAAATCAATTTTCTTTGACACGACAACCTCCTCCTTAAAATTTCTCATGAATATCCAAAAATAAATTCTCTATCTCAATATTATCCATTCTTTGCTCTTTATAAAGAGCAAACTTCACCCTTTTAATTATCTCTTCTTTAAAATCCCTCTTCAATGAGACAAAATTATGAACATCAACTAAAGGGTACGGATAACCAAGTATATAATGTTCTTGTGTAAGCGCTGTAAGTTCGTTAAACATCATGCTCAATTTATCCATATCTCTATCTCCTTTGTCGTTTTCTATACCTGGAATGGCATCAAATATATTAACATCAGCCACGAACCAGTCATAATTTTGTAGTTTCTCTACGTAATCTAAGCGAGCAATAGTAAATAACCCAAAGCCTCTCCCACCTTTTATATCCTTTTTTGCATACATTGCAGAGGTTCCTTTGCCACCATAAGAAGCAAGTAAAACATTATCTGGGACTTCAAACCAGCAGCATAATTTTTGTCTCTTTGGGTCTTTTTGTGTGAATGGATATGTTAGTTTCAATTGGTCTTGAAGATAGTTATCTATCTGTCTCAAAGTATAAGACAATTCCATTTTGACAGGAGAATTCTTAGTTATTCCCACAATTATTATTCCTTTTTCATGTAAAATTTTCCCTAATTCTACTAAGTACTTTTGTTTAATGTTTAGGGAACGTAACGTGCCATCTCTTAATATAAAATCATCTTTTCTTATTTCACTACGATTTGCAATTTCATATACTAATGACCATTCTAAAATTTCTTGAGCAAAAGAAAGAAGAGTAGATAAATTTGAACAAACAACCTCTCTTTTATAAGGAAAAATGTTCTCCGGGGAATTCTGAAAGAACTCTATTAATTTTCTTATGGGCTCTAAATTTAGTAGTTCATCATAAATTGCAAACAAATGGTCCTCATTTGTTATAAGTATATTTTGTGGGTAATATGCCTTCCCTAACATAATAGGATCATCTGTATCATTCATTCGGATCTGCCTTCCACCCTTGTAGCAAATATATCCTGCATTATAAACACCCATTGAGACACCATTATAGAATTGCTGACTGTTATAACTTCCGTCTATGGCAAAGAAGCTTCTATCTGTTTTATCAATTTCGTCAAAGGGTATTATTTCAAATATTTGTGGAGTTTCTGGATTATCAGGATTGCCAATTACAGGAATAGAATAACTTTTATTACTTCTTTCGTTAATATGATGGGCCACTAAATTAACAGCATTATCAGGTATAGTTTCCTGGTTCATTTACTTCTCCAAAATTTTAGAAGATTGCATTTCCGATAACGTCTCCAGCATAAAAGAAACCTACAAAGCTGGATTTGAGTGAGTCTGCAAGGTGAACGAACCTCTTATTCTATTATACACTGTGCCGTGACGATCTTGCTCAAATGATATGATTTTTTACCTATTTTCAATCTCTATGGTCTCCTTTTCCACTTCTGGGTAGATATCATCAATCGCTTTCTGGATTTCAATTGTCTTTTGAAGGGATGTTACAATCTTGCAGTAATGTTTAATATCATCAAGCGATAACAATTTTTTCTTTCGATCTTTCAGCCATTTGTTGCAAACCTGATAACCGCCAATTTGATATTCCCAGATCTCTTTTCTAGCTCCCTCAAAATACTGTCTTTCATTGATATATACACGCTTTTCTTTTTCATCATATCTCAATTTGTCAACTCGCTCATCACCTTTGCCCTGAAACTTGGCAATGGGTTGGTCAATTTCTACAGATTTAAGTAAATGTAAATCAACGAGACTTTGGCCATATTCAGCCATCTTGCTAAAGAGTTTGTAGTCTTTGGTAAAAGGGATCCTTGGAAAATCAATCTTTAGGAAGTCCGCGTATTTTGTTCGATAAGTATTTGAATAAAGGACAGCATAGATGTAATAGAAAATTTTCTCCGGTTTCGCCATCTTAGCATAAGTTTTTGTTAAGAAATCGATAAAGGCTTGATTTATATTTGGCTTTTTAGTGCGATACGCTTCTGATGGTTCAAATATCATCATCATTGTTCTATTAGTTCCTCCAACGTGGTTTGGGGAGTTGCCCGTGTCTGGGTAAATGTAGAGGGGAAAGAGGTACGACCGCTCTCTTGTTTCTGAGGAGACAGTACAGTCATCAATAATCATACTTGAACAAAGTATGTGCCTGAATTCACCATTCACCTGACGATTAGTAATTAATCCCAAATTATCCTCCATCATATGGCACATAACCCTCTTAACAGTTCTCCAAACAACAGAATCGTGGTAAAAAATCCATTGGACATCAAAGGGGCGGTATAGAACTGGTAGGACAAATTTATTTAAATCTGAATCAGAAATTGATTGAAGCATATTCCAGGCTTTTCTTATACTCCAACCTTTCTTTCTTTTTATTTGGAAAAATGTATGAAGATCGTCATCAGAATATTTACTATTTTTGAAAAGACGTATTTTATTCGCCAGCGTGTTTTTATCTCTATCTATGACAAACCTGTCTCTGGCTGTTGTCATTCCAACACCGTTAAGGGGAATCACTTCGGTTATTTTAGGGTATTTTTCATAACTTTCTAAAAGGCTTTCATCTCGGTGAATAAGAAGATAAAATTCAGATTTCGGTGATAGCTCTCGCCAACTTGTTGTTTTTACATCATTCTTAAAAAGCCAATCTCTTTTATTTTCTCTCAATCCCCAAATCTCTGAGTGGTGAATCTTAGTTTCTTTTTGTTCTTCTCGCTTTTTAATGAAAAGGGCAATGGCTACCCCTTGCTGGATATCAAAGACATTTTCATCTTTTGAGCCACCTGCCTGCCGCGCCGTGAGATGGCCTTCAGTGTATTCCCTTTTTAACCATTTTCTTCCACAACCTGTTTTCAAGTTCTTTTCTCGATTAACAGCTTCTTTTCTACTGCTATATTCTTCTAAAAGGATTATTTCTATTGGCAATTTTGATTTTGTCCAGGACACCTTTCCTTTTTTGTGGTCATCAATTCTACGTTTAATATCATCAGTCTGTCCAATATAGAAACTATCATCTTTACACTTTAGTACATATACCCAAAATAAATCAGGACGCGGCGCAGGCAGGTCTGGGCATTTCTCTTTTTTCAGGCTATTACCATGTAAATCTAGGATATAAATTTCGTTAAAGCTGTTCATGAGAGATTGCCGCATACCTCTAAAGGTTGGATTATCCAAATAACTGTGATTGGTGATAAATCCTAAAACTCCCTCACCTGCCTGGTTTATCTTCCACTGGGCAAAACGGATGAACTTGACATAATCATCCTGCAACCACTTCGGATTTTTCTCTTTAAGCCATTGACCATCTATGATCTTATAGTGTTCAATTAATTCACCAATCCAGGTTTTTTGCTTTACTTTTATTTCTCGCCTTGCCTGTTTTGTTTGAGAGATCAGTTTATAATAACCATTAACTTTATCATCTTGAATTTGATAATTGGTTACGTACCCTTGGCCCTTTGTAATGGTTACTTCCTTTTCGCTCAAATTTGCGGATATTCCCGAATAAGGCGGATTTCCAAGTATCACCAGAATTGGCTGTTCTTTTTTGACTTTTCCTGCTAAATGGGATTCTTCAGAAAGTGAAGACATACCCGGAAGTTCGGTCTGGGCAAGTTCCTCCATCTCTAAGGTATTAGTGAGATAGAGTTTACATCTATCATCCTCTTGGAGTCCATATCCAAGTTCTTCCAAAAGAAAAGACATCTTTAGATGACCTATCGCATAAGGTGCCATCATCAGCTCAAAGGCATAGAAATTCTCAAGGACATGTTCTTTTATAAAATTCTCTTTCCCCCCTTCGCCATATTTAGAGACAAATTCTTCTACCGCCAATTTGGCGGCTTCGGCTAAAAAGGTAAGAGTGCCGGCCGCAGGGTCTAAAACAGTAACTGAATCATTTGCAAATCCGTCAGATCTATTGAAATGCTCTTTTAAAATATGATGGAGAGAACGGACAATATAAGAGACAACAGGTTCTGGAGTATAATAGACACCTCTCTTTTCTCTTGTTTTTGGGTCGTATTCAGCAAGGAAAGTTTCATAAAAATGAACGATTGGGTCTTTACCCTTACCTTCGTGAAAATACTGGTGGAGGATATTCTTTACATCAGTAACTGCTAAGACTTCTGAAATATCGTCAATAGTACACTCCATCTGCTGCGGTAAGTCTCCAAATGAAATGAACTTGAAAACATCCCTTAAAATCCCGATGGTATGAGGAATGTTATCGTAGGCAAGTTTTCTATTAAATCCATTCTCTGATCGAGTTCGGGCGGCAAAGAGTCCGTAAGTGATGGTCTGTGAATAAAGGTTCTCAAACTCTTCTTTTGATAAACCACTTATAAGATATTTTCTGAATGCTTCATAGAACCCTAAGATAAAACCTTTCCCCGTTCCTCCTTCTATTAACTCCTCCGCAATGACCTCTTCCTTCAGAAAACGCGTCCTTTTTGCTAATTCTATTGCCAGGGTTTTGGCATTATAGACTTTCGGAAGGGAGAAAGAGAAGAATTTTTCAAGAAGATCTAAGAAATCAGATTCCTTCTCAACAGGTGGGATGGTTTTAAGTTGATGTACAATAAAAGGTCTGCCAATTAGAACTTTATCTATCAAATTGCCATTACGATAAAGTCTAAACTCAAAAAAATTGGTTAAAATTAGATTCGGGAAGGTATGCCGATATCGCTTTAATTGCTCCGAGGCTTCTATAAAATCTAAATTATCAACTGTTGGCGCCTTGGCTTCAATATAGCCAACGATATGTTGTTGCCCATCCCAGATTCTAAAATCGGGATTTCCTGCTTCGGTCTTCTTTGGCAGCGTTGTTATGTGGATGTTTCTCTTGCCAACTGAATCTGTATATTCCTTTAACAAGCCTTCAAGAATAGAGTAATAACTTTCTTCCCTGGCGTCTCCAAGATTAGCAATCTCATAGATTCTTTTCAAATACGGTTTTAGCATCTTGCCCTTTGAACAATCTTAAATTCTTATGCACGGCATTGTGCCCATAACCTTGGGTAACCAGCGGGCGGGAGGCCGTTGCGCTCCAACAAACTTTAACGATAAAGGCGCTATTTTCCCCGTCTGGTTCACCCAAATGTTACATGCAATACTGCTGGGGGACATAAATATAACCAGCTTCAACAGTACCGAATGTAGTACTTTTGATACCAAGTCGATACAGAGCAGCAATATAAAGGCATAAGATAGAATCCAGAGTATCTTCATTATTTTTCAATTGTTTGCCCCTTAATGAATCAATATATTTATCGTCAATATTAGGGACATCAATTTTAAAACAAAGCCTAAATATCTTACTTCCAGATAGAGCTTTTAGAAAATTTGCTAATCGCTTTTGGCCATCTTTTTTTTCTAACACCCTTCCTTTTTTATATGGCAAACTTTTTTCCAAACCAAACATTTCGATTATAGCTGGGTGTGGATAGCATTCTATTTGCCACTTTTCGCTCCCCAAGTGTGAAAAGCCTTCCTGCTCTAATTTACGGGACAACTCGACGCTTTTAGCATTTGGGTACAAAGTTTTGTTCGAAGGATGACAGGAGGCCCATCTTGAACCATATAATTTGCTCAGGTTTTTTTCGCAAAGCCTTTGCCCTGATTGATTCTTTATTATTAAAGGAGCATCTATTGCAATGCCACATAAATCTGAAGCTCCAAGGAGTACCTCCAGTACTTTCGCAACACCATATATGGCGGGATATATTTCAGTAACTCTAACTACGTCATCAGAGATTTTACCTATACAAAGACCTGAAGGATTTTTTTGGCTTCTCCATGCTAAATCGACGCCTGCAATTCTCATAATTTATTCTTTTATAGGCATGTAACGGTGCCGATCAGCGGGCGTCGGCTTTTTGCAGCACCGCTGCATTGGCATGGTTATGTTTCGGTGTATCTATGCTGAAATTTTTATATCATCAAATAATATTAACAAAAGAATGCATAGGATTAATTATTGTCTTATTAAATCACGGAGATTTTGAAGCTCTATAGGCTGTGGAATAGAAAAACCATTTAGGATGAAGATAAATAAGAGGTAGACAAATAATATTACGTGGGTATGCACTTCGCTCCAGCTAATTCACTTTAATATATTGATTTAACAAGGTTTTTCGGAACTTTTTTTTAAAACCGCATAAAATGTCAGAAAGCCAGTATATTCAAGGAGATACCCTCAATGAACTTGAGTCAACTGCATACCCACGTAATATTAAATGCACACAGCCCAAGAGAATAAATATTCCGTATAATAAATTTTCTAAAAGAAAATTAAGACCGGGAAATATTGGAGGGCGACCTGGCTCATACGTTCTCCAATATGAATATGTATAAAAAAATATCCCTAAGCCAACTGGAACATTAACTAGCATAAAAACAACGTATAGAATTGAGTGAATGGTATTTGAAAAACGAAAATCATATAAGAAAAAAAAGATTAGGATCCCCAGTGAGGAAATAAAATACAAAGCGGGCGGAAAAGATTTTAGTAATTTTTTCATATTGCCATGTGACATTTAATTATTCTTTTGCATAACGTTGGCTTCACCTGCAAGCGTGGCTGGCGCGGCTTGTGCGTCAGCACAAGACGTGACAGACGCGGTTGTCAGGTGCAAGCTCTTGTTGAACTTAGCGCCTTTCAGGCGGACTTTTAGTCCCCAGCATATTCCATTGTCTCTCGGTTACAATTGGGACAGCCTAGAATAGGCATAAAACCTTCGTAGTATGTTCCTTCAAATTCCGCCTTCGCA
>Ga0315541_1000477_pt1 | contig 42569 bp, 41 predicted proteins | sample SalMarSW160190MG_FD_203095 | JGI IMG/M metagenome (GOLD analysis project Ga0315541, IMG submission 203095) | Salt marsh sediment microbial communities from the Plum Island Ecosystem LTER, Massachusetts, United States - Salt Marsh Sediment SW1601-190 ...
TTCAGTATCAAATATGATGACTGATTTCTTTGACTTAATTCTTTGGTGTAGTCCTCTGGCAATCAGAGATGCTGTGTATGTCTTGCCACTACCAGCGAATCCTTCAAGAGCAGCTTTGAAATAAGGTTTTGTGTTTTCAGCTGGCAAGAAGAAGTTGTCATTCTTTACTTGAGTTGTTGTCTTTTTAGTTGCAGTTGTCATATCTTTTAAATTAGCAATTGAATCACGATTCTTAACAAACCGTCCCAATAGGCGGTATGCTGAATCTGGTCTGATCCAGTCCATATTGCTAAAATCATAAAGAGCAGAATAAAGATGTGGAAGGCTGCTATCGCTATGATCGTCCCGCCTATATATGTTGCAGTTTGTTTTAGGATGTTCATGATTCTTTGCTTAATTACCTGTATGGTTTTTACAAGTTTTCCTTCTTGCGACCTTTTAAGTTTGAGTGTTAGCCACTCATCTCTGAGGCGATTTGCATCATCGTCCCAGAGTCAGAGGCTAACTAAGGCGAGTTGCTTTAATGGTCATTTCTTTGTAATCCCTACCCAGTGGGTAAGGTAAGGGTGCGATAATTTGGACGAGATAGTTATTCATGTTTTCTTGCTTTTAAGCTTCTCTGACTTACTTATCTTATGTCGACTCGACCTTTGATAATAAAAAATCGGCGATTATGTTAATAATCGCCGATTTAGGCTATTTTCGCCGTTTTTATGCGTTATTTCGTCTCTTTGTGCAGGGTATGTCGCCTGCACCACTTACAGTATTTTTTCAATTCTAACTTCTTCTCAACCGTACCTTTGGATTTATTGGTAAAATAATTTATTCTTTTGCATTCCTGGCATTGAAGTTTGATAAATGGTTTTTTCTTTTTTGCCATAATTTTTTACAAATAATTTATAAGCCAGGAGTGAGAGTTGAACTCACGACCTCGTCATTACCAATGACGTGCTCTAACCGTCTGAGCTATCCTGGCATTGCTGTGGGTGCGGTCAGAGTCGAACTGACGGGGCCCAGAGGACAATAGTTTTACAGACTACTCCCACCCCCTATGGGACTACGCACCCTCTAATTATTTGTCTATTTAATCATAAATCTCGTTGTTTTTCAATCCTTCGATAAGCTTAGCCCGAGATAACCTTTCCGTGTTTTTTGCGCCACTTTTCAATCTCTTTATGATTCCCGGATAACAAAACTTTGGGGGTTTTCCACTTTACGCTTTTTTTTAGAGAAAATACCTCCGGCCTGGTATATTGAGGATATTCTATAAATCCTTTTTCTTTAGTAATTCTTTCTTTTAGTAATTGGGGCTTCCCTAAAACCCCGGGAACTAATCTCGCAACTGTTTCTATTACTACCATAGCTGGAAGATCTCCACCCATTAAATCATAATCCCCTATTGATAACTCAATATCAGCGATATGTTTAGCTACTCTTTCGTCAACCCCTTCATATCTGCCGCAAATTAAAATCATTTGATCTAATTTGCTAAACCGGCAGGCTGTTTTCTGATTAAACTTTTTACCTCGGGGAGTAAACAAGATAACCTTTGTTTTTTGCTCCTTGTTTCTTGTTTTTTTCAAAGCCAATACGGCTTTGTATATTGGCTCTACTTTCATTACCATCCCAAGTCCTCCCCCAAAAGGCCTATCATCAACAATTTTATGTTTATCTGCAGTCCAATCTCTCAGATTATGAATATTTACTTTTATCAATTTTTTCTTAATGGCGCGCCCAATCAGACTCTCGGCTAAATAAGAGTTGAAAATCTCGGGAAATATTGTAATAATATCAAATTTAATCATCGTCGGGTTATAAACAAAAACAGCGCCACTCTAATAGTAGCACTGTTTTCTAAAAAGATAAACTATTCAAGGATTATATCTTTAAGTCCTCTAATCCTCCCTCATCTTTTTTTCCTTGAGCAGCTACTCTACCACCTTCGGGCTCTTCGATTTTTAAGTTCACTCTGGCGTGATTCTTCAAGCCAACAATGCGAACTAAAGATCTAATAGCTCTAGCAGTAGATCCGCTTCGACCAATAAGTTGACCCATGTCTTCAGGATTTACTTTCAAAGAAAGTAAAACTCCCATTTCATCAACTCTCCTTTCGATTTTAACCTCGTCCGGGTGGTCGACTAAAGCTTTAATAATGAACTCAAGAAATTCTTTATCACTTTCTGCTTTTGCCATAAATATCTTTCTTTAAATTCGTAAAGCGAATTCGAAAATTTCATGCTTAGTAGCCCGACCTTTCTATCTACCTGATTCTCTATCTTTCAGAGAATCGGCTTAAATGAATATTAGATTAGCTACTATTTCCAATTATACTCTTTTTAAAAAATATGTCAATCCTCAGGAGTTGTTTCCTCGGGTTTTTCTTCTTTTGGCGATTCCTCTTTTTTTTCTTCTTCCTTTTTTTCTTCGGGCTCTGCTTCCTCTTTCTTTTCTTCCAGCTTAGTCTTTTCAGGCTTAATCTCTTCAGGTTTAATCTCTTCAGGTTTTACTTCCTCAGATTTAGCTTCTTCAGGTTTTTTAATCTCTTCTTTAACTTCTCCCTTTTCTACGCCTTCAGTTTTCTTCGGTTTCTCAGTCTCCTTTTTCTCTTTCTTTTTCTTTTTTGATTTTTTATGAACATCTATTTTTCCTCCTTCTAAAACCCCTTCTTTGATAAGCAGATTATAAACACTAGTTGACGGCTTTGCTCCTTTGGAAATCCAATACTCGATTCTCTCTTTTTTCAGTTTTCTTTCTTTAGTCAAAGGGTTCAAAAATCCTACTTCTTCCACAAAACGGCCACCTTTTGGAGGATTTTTTTTATCTGTAACCACAATCTTAAAAGAAGGTTGCTTTTTTTTACCGACTCTAAAAAATCTTATTTTAAGCATATATATTAATACATTAGCGAAACAAGGTCCCCCCGCCTTGGCGGGAGGTTCTCATTTTAAGCATATTATGTTAAATTTTAATTTTCTTAAGTGAGGGTTTACCCGAGCGACTCACCATCCTTTTACTTTTAATCCCTCTTTAGCTGCTTCTTCCTCTCCTTCTTGCTTTGAAGAACCATCTCCTTTTGCTACCAAATCCTTACCGAGAAAAACACCAACTATAAAATGCTTAGCGTGATCCGGTCCGGATTCCTTCAAAACCTTATAAATAGGAGTAATTCCTATTCTTTCCTGAGCCTCTTCCTGAAACTGAGATTTAGTGTCCCTGAAAAGTCCTTTCTTGATAATATCGGGCAATTCTTTTATTAAGCACTTTCCAATAAAATCTTTACAAGAATCCAACCCTTGGTCAAGATATAAAGCCCCGGTAAACGCTTCAAAGATATCAGCCAAAATATACTGCCTTGCTTTCCCATCTTCTTTTAATTCTCCCTGAGAAAGCAAAAGAAAATCATTAAAATCCAATTCTTTAGCAATTCTTGACAACATTTTAGCATTTACTAAAGCTGCCCGCCAACTAGTCAATTCCCCTTCCGCCTTCCGAGGATAATTTAAAAACAAGTATTCGGTAACCACTTGCTCTATTACCGCATCTCCTAAAAATTCTAATCGTTCGTTGTGAGAAAGTTTAAAATCAGGATTTTCATTTAAAAAAGATCTATGGACAAAAGCTTGAGTGAGTAAGTCTTTATTTTTAAATGTTAAATCCAGCTTTTTCTCAAGTTGTGAAAAATCCACCATTTATTTAACGAACAATGAACAATGGACAATGAACAATTTTATTTCTTTACTGTTCGCTGTTCGCTGCTCGCTGTTCGCTGTTTATTTGTTTGTACACTGTCCCCAATACGCCGTTAATAAACTTACCCGAGCTTTCCCCTCCGAAAGTTTTAGCCAGCTCAATCGCCTCATTTATAGCCACTTTCGGCGGAACTTCTTCTTTATTTTCATATAAAAGTTCGTACAAGCCAATTCTTAAAACATTTCTATCAACAATAGTTATCTGGTCAATCGGCCATTCAGGAGCCGCTTTCTCAATAATTTTATTAAGAGCAGAAAGTTTTGAAATAACCCCGTTGACTAACTGCCAGACAAATTTTTTATCTTCAAGTCCGGGCCCAAATTCTTTTATGTTTTTCTCAACAATTTTCTCTAAAGTCTCCGGCTTCTTACCGGAAAAATCCCACTCATATAAACTCTGCATTGCTATTGAACGTGATAGATGACGGCTTGCCATAGATTAATTACTTTTTAGAAAGCCCTTCCATAGTTAATGGTTTCGTTGTTTTTTCTTCTTTTCCTTTGGTTTCTATTTCTTTTTGTTTTTTCTTCTTTTCCTTTTTGGTTAATTTCTTTAAAACATCGATCGCTTCTATCCCTTTATAATATCCGCAATTTTGACAAACAGTATGCCCTAAAACCGGCTTACCACATTTTGGGCAAGACGTTAAATTGGGTTTTCTAAGAAAAATATGCATCCTTCTCTGGTCCCTTCTAGATTTAGTTTTTCTTTGTTTTGGAACAGCCATACAATAAATATTATTTTTACATTATCGCATTAATTCTTCAAAAAATCAAGCCCTTATTTATTTTAGGGATTTTTTGGAATTGAAATCAACATTCCATCTTTTAGATAATTTATTATTCCGATGTAGCCATTTAAGCCATGGGCAACCGAATCGGTTCTGATATATTTGTTTTCTTTATTCCAAAAAATACCCCCAATTGCTCTTTCCGGATTTTTTAAAAAAGAACTGTTTTCGCTACTATAAGTTCGCTGAATAATCCATCTTATAACTTTTACTATTCCCTCTTTGTACTTATCGCAATCCTCCCTGTTCTCTGCCCTGCAAAGCTCATGGACTTCTGCCATTACTTCGCATATCCAGCCGTTCCCGCTGCTAGAATAAGCTCCGTTAAACTGGCCGTAATCTATAATATTCCCGGGGTCGTTTTTTTGATTTTTTAAAATTAAGTCGTTCAATTCAAATATTATATCTTTATAATAATTATGCCCACTCGCCCTGTAAAAATCTATAAAGGACATTACTACCCAGGAGTTTGAAATTGGATTTTTGGAACGGTATTCGCCCACAATATAATTTCTTCCGGCATCTTCATATTTTTGAGCAAAACGCTGGGCAATTTTCTCAGCTGTATTGTAATATTTTTCATCTTTGGTAACTATGTAAATTTTGGAAAGAGCAGAAAGAACCTGCCCGTTGTAAAGAAGAGACTCTTTGGTACCATAAAACCATTTCCCCTCTTCGGCATCATATCTCGTATAAGACTTTATGCTTCCGTCTGGTTTCTGCATAGTAGTCAGCCAATCAGCGCCCAATTTAGCAGATTCCAAATATTTATTATCACCGGTTAATTTGTATAACCTTAATAAAATAAATATAGTTTTTGATGTGGTTCCCACTACAAATTTCTTTTCTTTTTCTTTACTGTCTAAAAAGTACGAGTAATAAAAAGCGCCGTATGCCCTGCTTCCCTCTTTTTTGTTTTGCATAGAAAGAATAAACTCGCCGCATTTTAAGGCTTGGTTCAAAAGCAAATCATCTTTCTCTAATTCATAAAGATTTAAGAGCGTGTATGTGAGAGTAGATGTATATATGGTGTGCAATCTATTTTCAAAAGAATCATCTCGGGCATAGTAATATTTATGGACGCCGTTTTCCTTTTTATCTATTACTCTAAACAAATACTCTTTGCCCTCTTCAATTTTCTGGCGAATTAACTCTTTATCCAAATTGCGGACTATCACCAAGCCATCAACAACTTCTCGGGACAAATCTTCTTTAGGCGCAGCATCTATTTTATCTGCCGAAAAACCGGCTAAGTTTTGGAAATTAGCTAATTCTTGAGAGATAGAGAAAATTTTATAACCCATCCCTGAAATAACTAACAGAGAGAGTATTAGAATTATATAAAGTAAATTTTTATTTCCCTTCATAATACAATTGAGTTTAGTAATGTTCTATCTTTTAGTCAACCCTTCATAAATTTAAAAGTTTTTCTGTGAATAATTGAAAGTCCGTGTTTTTTCAACATTTTCCGATGAAGTTTGGTTGGATATCCTTTGTGTCTATCAAAACCGTATTGGGGATATTTTTTATGGTATCTGAGCATCATTCTATCGCGACTCACCTTAGCTATTATAGAGGCTGCCGCACAGGAAAAAACCTTCTCATCTCCTTTTATAATTGATTTCTGAGAAATTGATACATTAATTTTAAAATTCCCGTCTAAAATTAAAAAATCAGCCGAAGAAGATTTTTTCTCTAAATTCCGCACTGCTCTTTTCATTGCCAGTTTTGTCGCTTCCAAAATATTAATCTTGTCTATAACTTTTTCCGAAACTCGTCCTATCCCCCATTCTATCTCCGAGCCTTTCTTTAACAGCTTATAAAGTTCTTCTCTTTTTTTAGGTGAAAGCTTCTTTGAATCTCTTAGCTCGGTTAACAGAGATCCGTTCTCTGTCAAATTGACAGAGAACGGATCTCTGTTACTTCTCGATTTTTTTTTAAAGTAATTAAAACAAAGAGCGGCAGCAACAACCGGACCGGCTAAAGGCCCCCTGCCAGCCTCATCTAAACCAACTACAAAATTATATCCTTTTCTCCACAATTTTTTTTCTTCCCTAAAATTAGGATATTTCATTATTTTATTTTACCATAATAAATATGTTTGACTAAAACAATTAGAAAAAGTAAAATGATATAAACTAAGTATGGCAAAATTCACTCATCTTCATGTTCATAGCCACTATTCTTTGCTAGACGGTCTGCCAAAAATAGACGAGCTTTTAGATTATACCAAAGAATTGGGAATGGATTCTTTGGCTTTAACCGACCATGGAGTTTTATACGGAGCGATTGAATTTTATAAAAAAGCTAAGGAAAAAGGAATCAAACCAATAATCGGCTGCGAAGTATATCTGGCTTATGAAAAAATGGAGCAGAAAAGGCCGAATATAGATAATAAAAGATATCATTTAGTTTTACTGGCAAAAAACGAAGAAGGATATAAAAACCTAGTTAAATTAGTTACAAAAGCCCACTTGGAGGGCTTTTATTATAAACCGAGAGTGGATGAGAAACTTTTAGTTAAACACTCAAAAGGTCTTATTGCCCTCAGCGCCTGCCTGGCAGGAAAAATTCCCCGCCTAATTTCGGCAAAAAAATATGAAGAGGCAGAAAAATTAGCTCTTAGATACCAAGAAATCTTTGGAGAAAATAATTTTTACTTGGAAATTCAACACCATCCTCATATTAAAGAGCAAAAAACCGTTAACGAAACTATAATTTCCATATCAAAAAAATACGGCATTCCCTTAGTGGCAACTAACGATACTCATTATTTAAAACCGGAAGATGCCGAAGCCCAGGATGTTTTAATGCTGATTAATACCGGCGCCGACCCCAACGATCCGGAAAGATTAACTATAAAATCGGACGATTTTTCCCTGAGAACTCAAAAAGAAATGGAAGAGGCATTCAAAGATACGCCTGAAGCCATTAAGAACACGGAAAAAATTGCTGATTCCTGCAATCTTGAACTTGAACTCGGAAAAACCAAACTACCCTACTATGAAGTGCCCGATAATAAAACTCCGGACGAGTATCTTGAAAATCTTTGCGCTCAAGGATTAAAAAATCGTTTCGGAGAAAATCCGAATAAAGAAACTATTAATAGATTAAACTACGAGCTTTCGGTTATTAAGCAAACCGGCTTTGCCTCTTACTTTTTGATAGTTCAAGATTTTGTAAACTGGGCAAAACAGCAAAGAATTATAGTTGGTCCGGGAAGAGGATCAGCAGCAGGATCTCTAGTTTCTTATTTATTAAATATTACCAGTATTGATCCTATAAAAAACAATCTTTTATTTGAGCGCTTTCTTAATCCGGAGCGAATATCCATGCCCGATATTGATCTTGATTTTACCGACAGAAGAAGAGATGAGGTTATAAATTATGTAGCCCAAAAATACGGCCGGGATAAAGTTGCTCAAATTATTACTTTTGGAACAATGGCAGCCAGAGCGGTAATCAGAGATGTCGGCAGAGCATTAAGCTACACTTATAGTTATTGCGACCAAATCGCTAAAATGATTCCTTTCGGCTTTACTTTAGATAAAACTCTGAAACAGGTTGCCGAATTCAAGAACATTTACGAAACCGATGAACAGGCAAAAAGATTAATTGATCTGGCAAAAAAACTTGAAGGGGTAACTCGCCATGCCTCCACTCACGCCTGCGGAGTAGTAATGAGCAACCAGCCCCTTTCTGATTTAATTCCCCTACAGTACCCTACCCAAAACGATGAAAATATCATTACCCAATACGAAATGCACTCAATTGAAGACTTAGGACTTCTAAAGATGGATTTCTTGGGCTTGAAAAACTTGACCGTAATTGAGGATGCTCTGTCCAGAATATATGTGGTTCAAGGAGGCAAGAAAATTAACATTGAAAATATTCCTTTAGACGATAAGGAAACATTCAAACTTTTACAGAGAGCAAGCACTACTGGCGTATTTCAACTGGAATCAAGCGGAATGAAAAGATACCTAAAGCAACTAAAACCGACTGAATTTGAGGATATTGTTGCCATGGTTGCCTTATACCGGCCAGGCCCTATACAATTCATCCCGGATTATATTGACCGAAAGCACAAAAGGAAAAAAATTGAATACCTTCATCCTAAACTAAAACCAATTTTAGAAAAAACTCAAGGAATTTGCATTTATCAAGAGCAACTTATGCAAATAGCCCAGCAATTAGCAGGCTTTACTTTATCCGAAGCCGATGTGCTTCGAAAAGCAGTCGGGAAAAAAATAAAGAGTTTGCTTAATCAGCAGGAAGAAAAATTTATTGAAGGAATGATAAAGAACGAGATTGAAAAAAGAACTGCCCAAAAAATCTGGCAATGGATCCTACCTTTTGCCAGATACGGATTTAACAGATCTCACAGTTGTTCCTACGCAATGATTGCTTACCAAACCGCATATCTAAAAGCTCACTTTCCGGTGGAGTTCATGGCTTCGCTCCTAACTTCGGAAAAAAACGATGTGGAAAGAATCGCTGTTTTAATCGAAGACTGCAAGAAAATAGGAGTTGAAGTTCTGGCTCCAAATATTAATGAAAGCTTAAAAAACTTTACAGTTGTCCCCAATGAGAATAAAATAAGGTTTGGATTGTTGGCTATAAAGAATGTCGGCGAAAACGTGATTGATGTAATTGTTAAAGAAATAAAAGATAACGGTCCGTTTGGAGGCATTGAGGATTTTATCCAAAGAATTGACTCAAAAGATTTAAATAAAAAATCAATGGAGAGCTTGATTAAAGCCGGAGCTTTTGATAAATTTTCCGAGAGAAACCAGTTGCTTCATAATTTAGAAAAACTGCTTGAATGGTCAAGAGAAACTCAAAAAATAAAAATGAACGGCCAAAAAGGTCTATTTGAAGAAGCTGATTTCAACAACCATATAAAGTTAGATTCTGTTGCCCCGGCAACAAACTTTGAAAAATTGAGCTGGGAAAAAGATCTTTTGGGCCTCTATGTAAGTTCCCACCCCCTGGATGATTTTAAAGATATTTTAGAGAAAAAAACCATGTCTCTTTCTAAAATCAAAAACGTTTGGATAAATCAAAGAATTAAAGTCGGAGGAATTATTTCAACAATTAAAAAGATTATCACCAAAAACGGAAAACCAATGCTTTTTGTAAAATTAGAAGATCTGACCGACAAAACCGAAGTTGTCGTCTTTCCCGGAGTGATTAAAAAAAACCCAAATGCCTTCCAAGAAAACAAGATTGTTTTTATTTCGGGAAAAGTTAATGACCGAGATAATGTCCGCAAAATAATTGCTGAAGACATTGAAGAAATACTCATCAAAGAACAATAAACATGGAAATTAAAACTATTCGTCACTCTCTATCTCATATTTTAGCAGCTACTGTCCAAGAGTTCTTTCCCGGAGTAAAATTTGGCATTGGACCGGCTATTGAAAATGGATTTTATTATGATTTTGATTTATCAGAAAAAATTACTCCCGCAGATTTGCCAAAAATAGAAAAAAAGATAAAAAAACTACTCAAACAAAATATCAAATTCAAGAAGAAAATAGTTACAAAAGAAGAAGCAAAAAAAATATTTAAAGGACAACCCTACAAATTGGAATTAATTAAAGAAGTGCCGGGCAAAAAAGCGACTATTTATGAAAGCGGAAAGTTTACTGATTTATGCAAAGGTCCTCATATTAAATCAACCAAAGAAATAAATCCCGACGCTTTTAAATTGACCAAGATTGCCGGCGCTTATTGGAAAGGCGATGAAAAGAACCCAATGCTAACCCGTATTTACGGAGTGGCATTTAAAACCAAAAAAGAATTAGATAAATACCTTAAGCTCCAAGAAGAAGCGGAAAAAAGAGATCATCGTATTTTAGGTAAAAAATTAGAGTTGTTTCTTTTTGACGAAGAAGTGGGAGCCGGCCTGCCAATTTGGCTTCCTAAGGGAGCGGTGCTTCGCCATACTATTGAAAATTATTTATACGAAGAACTAACCGCTCAAAATTATAAATGGCTCTATACGCCCCATATAGGAAACCTTAAACTATGGAAAAAATCCGGACATTGGAATTTTTACCGGGAGAATATGTATTCCCCTATTCAGATAGATGAAGAAAAATATTTGCTAAAACCAATGAATTGCCCTTTTCATGTTAAGGTTTATGATTCAAAAATCCGAAGCTACAAAGATCTTCCAATAAAATATGCTGAACTGGGAACGGTTTATCGCTATGAAAAATCAGGAGTTCTGCACGGATTAATCAGAGTTCGGGGATTTACTCAAGATGACGCCCATATTATCTGCGCCCCGGATCAAATATCCCAAGAAGTAAATAATCTTATAAAACAAGGGTTAAGAATGCTCAAAACCTTCGGTTTTAAAGATTATATTATTTATCTTTCCACTAAACCGGAAAAGTACGCCGGTACAGATAAGAGCTGGAAAAAAGCCACTGATACTCTCAAATACGTGCTCAAAGAAAATAAACTTGAATATCAAATTGATCCCGGCGGCGGAGTTTTCTACGGACCAAAAATTGACATTAAAATAAAAGATTCTTTAGGAAGAGAATGGCAATGTACAACAATCCAGTTTGACTTCAACCTGCCGGAAAGATTTAATATGGCTTATATTGACAAAAGAGGAAAGAAAAAAGAACCTTATATGATTCATCGGGCGCTTTTGGGAAGCATTGAAAGATTTATCGGAGTTTTACTGGAACATTATGCCGGAAGTTTGCCTTTGTGGCTATCACCGGTTCAGATTTGGGTTATTCCGATTAGCACCCGCCATAAAAAATACGCTGAACAAGTTAAAAAAGAGCTTAGCTTCCTAAGAGCAGAAATCAAGGACGAAAATGAAACCGTTTCTAAGAAAATCAGAGGAGGAGAAATTCAAAAAATTCCTTATATGCTAGTTGTCGGCGATAAAGAAATGAAAACAAAATCTGTCAGAGTAAGGGAAAGAAAAAAAGGAGATGTAGGAATGATTAAATTGGATAAGTTTACTAAAAGGGTTAAAATGGAATTAGAAACAAAAAAGTAATCATGTCGCAAATATCTCAATCTACTCAAAAATTAATATCCCGTTACCAGTTTTGGCAGCAATCCCTCCAACCAAAAGAAGGATTGCCAACTATTCACGTGGATGAGGTTGCCTCAAAGGTGGCTGCTTTTTACGAAAAAATAAGAGGGATTATAGATTGGAAAGAAGAACACCTTTTAAAAAGGAGAGCAGTTGAAAGAATATTAAAAAGGCGGTTTTTCGCTCAATTAGATTTAACTAACGGAGAATTAACTAAAGAACTTTCCATCGCCGAACCTCTGGTTTTGGAATTAATAAGAGGAGGACATTTCCCAAATGATAAAATTGAAGAATCAAAAGTTAAAGAAGTTCAAAAAGCAATTGATAAATATATATTTATTCTTAACCAAGCGCCCTCCGAAGAAAAAAAATCAAAACTTCAACTTTATAGCTGGGTATCAGGAATTGCGGCCTGCGAAATAGAAGAAATTCTTAGCCCCGCCCTAAAAGAAAGATCTCTAATGAATTATATGTTTGAAATAATGAAAGAGCAGATTAAAGTCAATGAAGGAATTTTAAAAGTCGGAGGAATAAACGAAGAAGAAAAAAATATCCAGATTTATATTTCAGTTCAAAGAGCTCTATTTAAGTTAGATGCTCCGGTAATCAGTTATCATCTTTTAAAATATAGATATTCAGAATGGAGAAATCTTTCAGAATTTCAGCTTAACGAAATTGCTAAAAATATTTATTCGCTTCGAGAAGGTATAGATAAAGATTTAAACCACTCTTTAAGCGACAAATTTTATCAAATCTGCGAGAAATATGATACTCTTTATTTGCTTTTAGGAGATGTTATTTCAAAAAGCCCAATGACGATTAAAGAAAAGGTTTCTAATCCGGAAGTCTTAGAAAATTTAATCAGAGAAGCATATAATAAAAGAGTAAAAACCTTAAAAAAGCGTCTTGCCCGAGCTGCTTTTTATGCTACCTTATCTATTTTTCTTACCAATATTGTTTCTCTTTTAGCTATAGAAATCCCGGCTACTAAAATTCTTACTGGCCAATTTAACTTTTTGGCTGTCGGAGTGGATATTTTAGGCCCCACTCTCCTAATGCTTCTTTTGGTTATAACCATCAAACCCCCTAAAAAAGAAAATCAAGAACAAGTAGTAATGGAAGTAATGAAAATCGTTTACGAGAGAGAAAAGAAAGATGTTTACGAAGTAAAAACTTTTCCTAAAAGAAGTGTAATCCTTGGAACTATAATAAATCTTTTCTACTTTCTCTGTTTTTGCGCTATTCTTGGCCTAATAATTTGGGGGCTCTATCAAGTAAACTTCCCTCCCCTTTCCTATATAATCTTTGTTATTTTCCTTTCTTTAATTGCTTTCGCCGGGGCAAAAATCAGGCAAAGAGCAAAAGAACTGCAAGTAATTGAAGAAAAGGAAACATTTTTTCACCTTCTTGTTGACCCTTTTGCTGTACCGGTTATCCAACTGGGAAAGTGGCTGACAGTCAAATGGAAAAGATACAATCTTATAGCTGCTTTCTTTTCCGCCCTGATAGATATGCCTTTTACTCTTTTTATAGAATTTATAGAACAGTGGAGATACTTTTTAAAAGAGAAAAAAGAGAAAATACACTGACAATAGTAAACAAAGAACAAAAAAAATAGTCTCTAAGGAGAGGCTTTTTTCTTGAAAAAATATGAATTTAAGTTAAAATGTAAATCATGAAATACTTCCTTATTACATTCGGCTGTCAAATGAACAAGTCAGACAGTGAGAGAATTGCAACTGTTTTAGAAAAAACAAGATATCAGCCGGCCTCAAAAATTAACGAGGCCGATTTAATTGTAGTTAATATGTGCTCAGTTAGGCAAAGTGCCGTAGACAGGGTTTTTGGACTTTTGCCAAAACTTCGAGAACTAAAAACTACCAACCACAAACTACAAACCATTCTAACTGGTTGCATTTTAAAAAAAGATAAAAATAAATTATCAAAAATATTTGACCTTGTTTTAGATATAAGAACCTTACCTCGCTTTGCTCGGCAGAACCTTGATTTGCTAAGGTATAAACATAAAAATCTTGAATTTAATTATCTGCCAAAATGGCCGAAAATATTAGATTCTAAAAATAAAAAAACAATATCTGGCAAAGAACTAATAAAAGCAACGAACTATCTTAAAATTCAGTCAAAATATTCTAATAAATTCTCTGCGCTTGTTCCAATAATGACTGGCTGTAATAATTTTTGCTCTTATTGCGTTGTCCCCTATGTAAGAGGAAGAGAAATATCGAGACCAGCAGAAGAGATTATTTGTGAAATAAAAAACTTAGTTAAAAGAGGATATAAAGAAATCTGGCTTTTAGGCCAGAATGTAAACTCATACAGCGCTATACCTTTTCCTCAGCTTCTTAAAAAAATCAATAAAATTCCAGGAAAGTTTTGGATAAGATTTACTTCTTCCCATCCAAGGGATTTTTCAGATGAATTAATTGAAGCTATGGCTGGGTGTAAAAAAGTTACTGAATATCTTAATTTGCCGATTCAGGCGGGAGATAATAAAATCTTAAAACAAATGAACCGCCGTTATACAGTTAAATATTATAAAAATTTAGTTAAAAAAATCAGAAAAAAAATCCCGAACATTGCTTTATCCACTGACATAATCGTCGGCTTCCCGGGAGAAACAAAAAAACAATTTGAAAATACAGCAAAGCTTTTTAAAGAGATCGAATACGATATGGCTTATATCAATAAGTTTTCTCTGCGAACAGGAACAAAGGCGGCAAAACTTAAAGATAATATATCTCCAAAAGAAAAAGACAGAAGAGATAAGATTTTAACCGAAGTTTTAAAACAAACCGCTTTGGAAAAAAATAAAAAATATATTGGAAAAACCGTTGAAGTGCTAGTTAATAAAACCGAGAAAGGATTTTTGTTTGGAAAGACACGAACATACAAAACCGTTAAAGTTGAATCAAAAAAGAAGCTTTTGGGCCAATTCGTAAAAGTAAAAATTATAGACGCTCTCCCTTGGGGCTTAAAAGGAGAATTTAAAAAAACCACCTAGAATTTTTCTAAGTGGTTTAAAAATTTATTACCCAAGAGTCCCAACTAACGAATAAAGCCAGTAAAGTGGGTAACTACATAAATAGCCCGTTAAAATAAACCCGAGCCAAAAAATCAATTCGCTCCGCCAGAAAAAAACATTCTCAAAAAACCATCCGAGAAAAAGACCACCGAACATAGGCAAAGCGACACAAAGAATAATACTCGCATAAAACATTCCAATAAGAAGGAAAGTGCCAATAATAGTGCCACCAACCAAAATAGCTGCCAGAATGCCTGCTCCTTTAAGAAATCCAGTTACTGGAACTATTGGAACGCCGGCAAATACGAGAAAAAAACCAAGACAAACGATAGCGATTATGAGAATCAGTAATTTCTTCATTTCCTATCTCCTTTCAGTTTTTAATGAACAAAATAAACTCTTTACTTTATTATAAGGCTTAATAAAAAATATGTCAAGAGAATCAAAAAAGCTAATTGTTATTTTGGGGCCGACCTCTTCCGGAAAAACCGCACTATCAATAAAACTCGCCAAAAAATTCAATGGCGAGGTTGTTTCTGCTGATTCACGCCAGGTATATAAGGGAATGGATATTGGGACCGGCAAGATAACTAGAAAAGAAATGCAGGGCATCCCCCACTATCTCTTAAATGTTGCCTCGCCAAAAAAAAGATTTACCGTCGCTCAATATCAAAAACTTGCTCTAAAAGCAATTAACAAAATCCATAAAAAGGGAGGCGTTCCTTTTCTGGTTGGAGGAACAGGCTTTTATATCCAGGCAGTAGTTGATGGAATTATTATCCCGGAAGTAAAGCCTGATTGGAAATTAAGAGCTGAACTTGAAAAAAAGAACACTGAAGAACTTTTTAAAATGTTAAAAAAACTCGACTTGAAAAGAGCAAAGTCAATTGATAAAAATAATAGAAGAAGATTAATAAGGGCTCTTGAAATTATTATTAAAACTAAAAAGCCGGTCCCTCTATTAAAAAAGAAGCCACCTCAATTTGAAGTTTTGATAATCGGCATTAAAAAAAACCCTGTTAAGCTTAAAGGATTAATAAAAAAAAGATTATTAAAAAGATTGAAACAGAGAATGATAGCTGAGATTAAAAGATTGAGAAAGTCAAAACTTTCCTGGAAAAGATTAGAAGAATTCGGTTTGGAATACAGATATATTGCTTTGTATCTTCAGAAAAAAATAAACTACCAAGGTATGGTAGAAAAAATACAAAAAGAAAGCGAGCACTACGCCAAGCGCCAAATGACTTGGTTCAAACGCGACCCCCGCATTCACTGGATTCGAAAATACAGCGAAGCAAAAAAACTTGTTAAAGACTTTCTTTTAATAACCGATTAACCACCTCCGGCTTTGCCCTACCCCGGGTTTGCGCCATTACTTGCCCTACTAAAAACTGGAGGGCGTTTTCTTTACCTTTCTTATAATCTTCAATTACTTTTGGATTTTTGGAAATTACTTCTTTCACAATTTTCTCAATCTCTCCTGTATCAGTTAATTGAGTTAGGCCTTTTTCTTCAATAATATGAGAAGGGTCAGCTCCTGTTTTAAACATTTCTTCCAAAACTATTTTGGCAATCTTGCTTGATATTTTGCCTTTATAAATTAAAGTGACAAACTCGGCAAAGTTCTCAGGACTAATTAGAAAATCCTCTCCTGAAACCAAAGCTCCTCCAAGCAAACCCTGTAAATCAGTGATAATGTAGTTTGTAGCTAACTTAGTTAGTTTTAGAAACTCATCCTTTCCAACTTTCTCTTTTATTTCTATTTCTTTTACCCAGTTTCTAAACTCAGACATCACTTTTTCAAAATATTCACCCAAATCTTTATTAAAAGTGAAAATCTCAACAACTTTTTCATCTAAATTATATTCTCTTGTTAATCTTTCTCTTTTTTTTTGAGGAAGTTCGGGAATTTCTGCTTTAATTTCTTGAATAAACTCCTTTTCTAAGTCAATGGTTGGCAAATCTGGTTCAGGAAAATATCTATAATCATGAGCTTCTTCTTTTTCCCGCTGGCTAAATGTTGCCTGTTTTGTTTTATTCCAGCCACGGGTTTCCTGAACAACTTTTTTGCCTTTCTTCAAAACTTCCGTTTGTCTTTCAATTTCATAGTCAATCGCTTTTTCTACTGTTCTGAATGAATTCAAATTCTTAATTTCTACTTTTGTTCCCAGTTTCTGCCCCTTGCTTAAACTAATATTCACTTCAACCCGTAATTGTCCTTTTTCCATATCAGCATCAGAAACCCCAAGATATCTTAAAATCAATTGAAACTCCTCGGCAAATTTTCTTGCCTCCTTGCCTGACTCTAAGTCCGGCTCAGTAACCATTTCCATTAAAGGAATTCCGGCTCTATTAAAATCAACTAATGAATTATCTTCTCCCTTAGGATGAACCAATCTGCCAGTATCTTCTTCAAGATGAATCCTTGTTATGCGAATTCTTTTAACTTGCGCTGAGCTTGCCGAAGTACCGATTTCTAGAAAACCTTCTTTACAAAAAGGCATATCATATTGAGAAATTTGGTAGCCTTTTGGCAGGTCAGGATAAAAATAATTTTTTCTATCAAACTTAGATTTTTTAGGAATTTGGCAATTCAAAGCCAGCCCTGTTTTTATCACTTTTCTTACTGCTTCTTTATTAATTACCGGCAAAGTTCCCGGATGTCCCATGCAAACAGGACAAATATTGACATTTGGATGCTTTTCGTCTGGATCGTTTTTACAAGAACAAAACATTTTAGATTTTGTTTTCAATTCAGCATGTATTTCAAGACCAATGGTAGATTTATAGTTCATAATTCAAAATTATTTACTTAATTATACATCAAATTAACAAAATAAAGTAGAAGTGACGTATTAATAAAAAAAAGCTCCTATTGGGATCTTTTTAGCTTTGCGCTTTGCCCATCTTCACTTACTTCAAAATCATCGAAAATAATGGGAATTTTCTTTTGGACATCTTTTAAAAGATTAATCATTACTCTTCTTATTTCCCAATGGGCACCCTGAGCACATCTCAGTTTAAAAATATGGCGCCACTCTCTAAAATTAGCCGTAATAACAATCTGGGCTTTTATGCCAATAGGCAGAGTCTGTCTTGCATCCTGAGAAACCCAACCAGCCTTTCTTAATCCTCTGTACATTTGTTCATTTAAATCTATCCATTCCTGAAAAGAAACTTTAATACTGCCACCCCCCGGAAGATTAAGCAAAACCAGTTTTTCATCTGGATCTTTATAGGGAGGAACCACAACTCGAAAATCACTTTCATCAACATATCGAGTTGATTCTTGGGTATAAGCTGCTAATCGGTGCCGCACTAATTCGTGAGTAAAACCGCGCGATATATCATCAAATTCAACTGTTATGCAAGAATGCTCAATTACCGACTCATGACCTCTTTTTCTGAGCATCTCCACAAATTTTGCCGCGGAATCATCTGTAATTTTATCTCTGCTTTGATAAGAAGTACGGCCGGCAAGCTCAATCAACTGCAAGGGATTTTCCCCGCCCAATCCCGCCATAATTGATAAAATCTTGTAACTACCTGCGTTTTTTAAAATTTCTGACATCTTAATTCTCCTTTAAAAGTTTTAAAAAAACGACCTTTTTAACTTGTTCAAAAACTTCTTTAATTGATTCTTCGCCATCAATCATATAAACATTTTTAAACTTATTTGGTAATATTTTATAAACTTCCCAAACCTTAACTAATCTTTCTTCCTTTTCAAAAAGAGTCTTCGGGTCTCCCCTTCTCTCTATTCTCTTAATGCAAACTTCGGGATTCACTTTAAGCAAAAAAGTTAAATCAGGCAATAAAAAATCATTATTCATTTCAATTAACTCGTTTAAATCAGCGCCATGAGCTGTGCCATAAGTAAGGCCGGAAAAAAAATATCTATCCGAAATAACTATTTTCCCCTGTTCTAAGGCAGGGATAATTGTACTTTCCAAATGCTCTTTTCTATCTTTAGCATATAGTTTTTGTAATTCCAATGGATCTATTTCAATTTTCTTTTCTAAAATTTCTTTAATTTTTTTTCCGGCTTCAGAATCTTGAGTTGGCTCTTTCGTTAAAACCACCTGATAACCTTTTTCAATAAAAAAATCTCTTAAAAGAGATGCTTGAGAAGTTTGGCCAGAGCCATCTAAACCCTCTACTACAATAAATTTTCCCGAATAAATGTTTTTATTCATCTTTATTAAGATTTTTGTTCTGATCTTTGCCGTATTGATATTTATCATCTAAAATATCACCTTTCTGCCATTCGCTAACCCAGTCTTTTATTTCAAAACTTTTTATTCCTCCGCCTTTATCAGAGCAAATCATTCTTTCCAATCCGGAATTAATAATCATCTTTTTACAGATATAACAAGGGAAACTATCTATCCTTTTTCCTTCTCCATTTTCGGCATACATATACATCGTCCCCCCATATAAACTTACTCCGGCTCTAGCAGCATTAATAATAGCATTTTGTTCCGCATGAACACTCCGGCATATTTCATATTGCTTCCCATGAGGAATATGCAACTTATCTCTTAAACATTCTCTTCTTTCCAAACAATCCTTTGTTCCTCTAGGAGCGCCAATATAGCCAGTGGAAATAATCTGATCGCCCCGGACAATAACTGCTCCTCCTTTTAACCTGAAACAAGTTGATCTTTGGGCAACCGCTTTAGCAATATTTAAATAGTATTCTTCTTTTGATGGCCTCATATTGAAGTTAAAAATTATCCTGTTATTTCTATTCCCATGTTCTTAGCCGTTCCTTCAATAATCTTCATTGCCTGCTCGATGTCTTTAGCATCCAAATCAGGCATTTTCTTCTGGGTAATTTCTTTTAGCTGGCTTTTTGTAATTTTAGCTACTATTTTTTTATTTGGCTCACCCGATCCTTTTTCAATACCGGCTGCTTTTTTCAAAAGTTCTGAGGCAGGTGGCTGTTTCACTTTAAAATTATAACTTCTATCCCCGTAAACCGTAATTTCTACAGGGATTTTAAATCCAGATTGTTCTTTTGTTACATCATTGAATTTTTGGCAGAACTCGGCAATATTTAAGCCGTGCTGAGCTAAAGCCGGTCCCACCGGAGGAGCGGGAGTTGCTTTACCTGCTGGAATTTGAAGTTTTATAATAGCTTTTACTTTTTTAGGCATATGCGAATAAAATGAGCACCCCGCTACGCGGGACTCAAAGTTTCTTAATTTGTAATGAATCTAATTCGACCGGAGTGTCCCTGCCAAACATATTTACTAAAACCTTTATTTTTCCTCTTTGCTCGTCAATCTCTGAAACCCTTCCGTCAAAATCCTTAAATGGACCATCAACAATTTTTACTGAATCACCCACTTTAACTTCAATTTTATATTGAGGAACCTCCACTCCCATTCTTTTCTTCAAGACTTCAATCTCTTCATTGGAAATTGGCACCGGAGTGGTACCGACTCCGACAAAACCAGTCACATTGGGAGTATTTCTAACAACATACCAGGAATCATCAGTGACTATCATTTCAACTATAACATAACCAGGATAAATTTTTTCCTCTATTACTTTCCTTTTACCACTTTTAATTTTAATCTTTTTCTCTTTTGGCACTATAACATCAAAAATTTTATCCTCCATACCCAAAGACTCTACTCTTTGTTTTAAGCTTTTAGAAACTGCATCTTCGTAACCAGAATAAGTATGAATAACATACCAGTTTTTTTCCTGAGGTAATTTTTGTTTGGGCATGCGAATAAAGTGAGCACCCCGCCCTGGCGGGGTTATTCTTTACATAATAAACTTTGTTAATAAAGTATTAAATATAAAATCTAAACCGCCTAAAAAAGCAGCTACTGCTACCGAAACGCCGATAATAATCAAAGTGTATTTCAAAGTTTCCCGGCGAGTGGGCCAATTAACTTTTTTCATTTCAAGTTTAACTTCTTTTAAAAAAGTAACAATTTTTTGAGGTAAGTTAGCAATTTTCATAGTTTTCTAAAAAAGGCCTTTCCGGCCTAATTTTTAATATTAGCCGAAAAGAAATCAGATGTCAAGGACTCTATATATCTAAGTTCTTTACCTTCTTGGCATAGGTTTGGATGAACTTCTTTCTCGGAGATACTTCTTCTCCCATCAAAGTATCAAAAACTCTGTCGGCCTCCTGGGCATCCTCGATAGTGACATTCAATAAAATACGATTCTCCGGATTCATGGTTGTTTCCCAAAGCTGAGAAGGATTCATTTCTCCAAGTCCTTTATAACGCTGAATAGAAAAATTTGAAGTTTTTTCTTTTTTTAACCTTGCTAAAATTTTTTCCATTTGGCCTTCATTGTAAGCATACTCTATTTTTTTCCCTACTTGAATCCGGTAAAGCGGAGGCTGAGCAATATAGAGATAGCCTTTTTCAATTATAGGTTTAAAATAACGATAAAAAAGAGTTAATAAAAGAGTTCTAATGTGAGAGCCGTCAACATCAGCATCTAAAGTAAGAATAATCCGGTGATATCTTGCCTTTTCAATGTTGAAATCTTCGCCGATAGCAGTTCCCATGGCAACGATTAAAGCCCTGATTTCTTTTGAAGATAGAATTTTGTCTATTCTGGCTTTCTCTACATTTAAGATTTTACCCCGAAGAGGTAAAATTGCCTGAAAACGCCTATCCCGAGCCGATTTGCATGAACCGCCGGCGGAGTCTCCTTCAATAATATATAATTCGGATTCCTCGGGATCTTTTGAGGCACAATCAGCCAATTTCCCGGGTAAAGCAAGCCCTTCTAAAACTCCTTTTCTTAAAACTGTTTCTTTAGCCGCCCTGGCCGCCTTTCTGGCCCTGGAAGATAAAACACATTTTTCAATAATCGCCCTGCCATCCTGGGGATTTCTTTCTAAAAAATCAGTTAAATATTCAGAAACAACCTGATCTACCACTGCTTTAACTTCTGGATTTCCTAATTTCGCTTTGGTTTGGCCCTCAAACTGGGGCTCTCTTATCTTAACTGAAACAATTCCTGTTAAGCCCTCCCTTATATCTTCTCCTGATAAATTATCGTCTGAGGCTTTCAGAAAATCATTCTTTCTCGCATAATCATTAATAGTTCTGGTCAGAGCGGTTCTAAACCCGGTTAAATGAGTGCCTCCTTCCTCAGTATGAATATTATTGGCAAAGCTTTCCTCGTGACACTCAAACTCCTGAGTATATTGAAAAGCGGCTTCTACGATTATTCCGTTCTTTTCACCACAACAATAAAAAATATTAAGATGACGAGACGTAGAACTGTGAATTAAATACTTAACATAAGAAGCGAGACCGCCTTCAAAATAGAAGCTATAACTAGATTTTTCTTTTTCAGGTCTTTCGTCTCTAAAAGTTATTCTGACTCCCTTGGTTAAATAGGCCTGTTGACGCAGATGGTTTAAGATTCTTTTGGCATTAAATTTAATTTCCCCAAAAATCTCCGGGTCGGGTTCAAATAGAACAGTGGTTCCAGTTTGCCGACAGCTGCCATCTTTTTTAAGTTTGCCTTGAGTTTTTCCTTTAGAATATTCTTGAAAATACTTAATTCCGTTTCGGCAAACTTCAGCTTTTAAATAATTAGACAAAGCGCAAACCACTGAAACCCCTACCCCGTGCAGCCCTCCTGCCACTTGGTAGGCCTTTCCTCCAAACTTTGCTCCGGCATGCAGGGTAGTCATTACTGTTTCCAGAGCTGATTTTTTTGTCTGGGGATGTTTCTCTACCGGGATACCTCTTCCATCATCAGCTGTTCTCACTTTATTTCCCGGTAAAAGAGCAACTTCAATATTTTTAGCATAACCGCCAATCGCCTCATCTAATCCATTATCAACACACTCCCAAATTAAATGATGTAAGCCATCGGGACCGGTTGAACCAATATACATCCCGGGTCTTCTTCTAACAGGATCTAATCCTTCTAAAACATAAATGTCTTTGGCCGTATAAGCTTCCACCTTCTCTTTCGAGGGCTTTTTAGGTTTGGCTTGCTTTTTTGGTTTTTTAATTGTTTTTTTCTTAATCATAAAATTTTAGCGCCTCACTTCCCATTTGGGATTTTTTTCTAACACTTTAATAATTTTATTTTGTATTTTATCTATCTCTTTAGCTTTAAGGGTTTTGTTTTCTGCTTGATAAATTATATGAAAAGCTAAATTCTTTTTCCCCTGGGGAAGTTCTTCTCCTTCATAGATATCAAAAAGGTCAATATCTCTGATTAAAGAACCTCCGGCAACTGAAATTTTATTCAGAACCTCTACAACCTTAACATTAATCGGCACTAATATCGCCAGGTCCCGAACCGCAGAAGGATATTGAGAAATCGGCTGATACTCTTGTTCTTCGGAACAGAGTTTTCTTAATTTCCCAAAATTAATATCAAACAAAATTATTTTGCCTTCAATTTTTAAATTTTTCAGCACTTCTGAAGAAATTTCTCCTAAAAATCCAACCTCTTCTCTGCCAATCTTAATTTCGGCCGATTTTTTAGAATGCCAAATTGCTAACTTGCTTTCTTCTGGAGTTTGCTCATAAGAATCATACCAAATATCACTTATTCCAAGCTTATTAAGCAATGAATCAATTACCCCCTTTAATTGGTAAAATCCTTTATTATCACCATGCTTTCGGGCAATCACCCCAGCCAACATTATCTTTTCTAATTGTTCGTTACCACTCAACTTCGTTGAGCGAGCCTCGCCCCCTTGGGGCGGGTTTGCTGTTCGCTGTTCGTTGATAAATATCTTTCCCAGCTCAAAAATTTTAAATTCATTAAAGTATTTAAAATTATCTTTTACGTCTTTGAGTAGGTTGGGAATTAAACTCGGTCTCAAATATTTTTGATCCAAGCTCATTGGATTTTTTACTTCAATTATTTCTTCGTTTTTATAATTAAAAAAATTAACTTCCCTTTCACCAACAAATGAATAATTATAAACTTCAGTGAATCCTAATTCTTTTAAAATATTTTTGGCAGTATCTTCCCAAAAAATTTCAAAGTTTCTTTTGGGAGGAATCAAAGAGGCAACAGGAAAAGTTGCGGGAATATTCCGATCCCCGTAAATTCTACTAATTTCTTCAATTAAATCCTCGGGTAAGGAAATATCTAATCTAAAAGTTGGCACCTCCACCATTAATTGCTTGGACCGAGCTTGTTTAGTTTTAAATTCCAATTTATTTAAAATATCTTTTACTTCTTTTGTTGGTATTCTTACTCCAAGTAATTTTTCAACATAATTTAAATCTAGTTTAACTTTTCTGGGTAAAACTTTCTTAGGATAAAAATCAACCAACCCTAAAGCAATTTTCGAGTATCCACTTTGCGAGTGAGTCTCTTTTTGGATTAATTCCGCCGTTCTGTTTATTGCCATTTCTGTTAAGTTCGGATCAATTCTATGTTCAAATCTCCAGGAAGCGTCAGTTTTTAAATTTAATTTTTTAGATCCTTTTCTTACAATTCTTTGATCAAAATTAGCCGATTCTAAAACAATGGTTTTAGTTTTTTTATCTATTTCGGCTTTCTTCCCACCCTTAATCCCAGCGATAGCTAAAGGGCTTTCTTCATCAGCAATAACTAAAATATCTTTGTCTAAATCATATTTTTCATTATCTAAAGTAATTATTTTATCTCCGCCTTTTGCCCTTCTGACAATAATTTTTTTCTTTCTGTCTCCGGAGAGCCTATCAAAATCAAAAGCGTGAAGAGGTTGACCGGTTTCCAACATTACATAATTCGTGATATCAACAATATTATTAATTGGCCTTAATCCACAGATCTTTAGTTTTTCCTGAATCCACTTTGGCGAAAGAGCAACTCTCACATTAGCAATAACCCGGGCAGTGTAGCGAGAACAATCATTCTTGTTTTTAATTTCTACTGAAATAAAATCCTTTGCTTTCAACTTCTTATCTTCTTGTAACTTACAACTTGTAACTTGTAACTTACTATTTGTTATAGCTGCAATTTCTCTGGCTATGCCAATATGGGAAAAACAATCAGGTCCCCTATTGGGCAAAACATCAATATCTAAAACATAATCCTTGCCTTGTCTTTTAATTTCATCTACTTCAAAACTATGCATAGTTAAAAGTTCTGCCAGTTTCTCCGGCTTAGGTAATTTTTTATTTGTTAAATCTTTTAGCCAATTATATGAAAATAACATGCGAATGAAGTGAGCACCCCGCCCTCTAAGCTATGGATATAATAATCATATGCATAGAGGGCAGGGTTTCGCTTCGCTCAAAACTGTTGTAAAAATCTTAAGTCGCCTGAATAAAGCAAACGAACATCATCTATCTTGTATTTCATCATGGCTAACCTATCCATTCCCATTCCAAAAGCAAATCCCTGCCAGTTTTTAGGATTAATGCCGCCCGCTTTTAAAACATTAGGGTGAACCATTCCCGCCCCTATTAATTCCAGCCAGCCGGTTCTAGAGCAAACACTGCATCCTTTTCCCTGGCAAGCTAAACAACTTATATCAACCTCAAAACTCGGTTCGGTAAAAGGGAAAAAACTCGGTCTTAAACGAATCTTAACCGGTTTTTCAAAAAATCTTAAAAAGAACTCTTGAATAATTGCTTTAAAATTAGCTGCTGTGATTTTTTTCCCGACCATCAGACCTTCCACCTGATAAAAATTAACTTCGTGGCTAGCATCAGTTGCTTCGTGCCGAAAAATTCTCCCCGGGATAATGATTCTTAAGGGAGGATTATTTTTTTCCATATATCTAATTTGGACCGGAGAAGTATGAGTTCTCAGAAGAAATCCATTTTTTAAGTAAAAAGTATCCCAAAAATCTCTAGCCGGATGGTCTTTAGGAATGTTTAAAGCATCGAAATTATAATATTCATTTTCCACTTCCGGCCCCTCAATCACTGAAAAGCCCATTGCCTGAAAAATCTCCTCAACCTTTTTCCTAACCAAAGTTAAAGGATGTAAATGACCTAAGGAAGGTTTCTTTCCGGGTATCGTAACATCAAACCATTCTTTTTTCCCTTTGCTTGAAAGCCTGACAGAAGAAGGAGATTTTTCTTTAATTTTTTTCTCCAAAAAAACCTTAACTCTATTTGCTTCCTTCCCGACCTCCGCTCTTTCTTTCTCATTTAAGTCTTTTAAGGAACTAAAAACCTGAGTAATCTTTCCATTTTTACCTAAATATTTCTTAAAAATTCTGTCTAAATCTTTAAGATCTTCTGCTTTTTCTATTTCTTTTTGAGCCTCAATTTTGAGAGATTTTAGGTTGATTTTAAGCATATTTAATTACTTCATTTTACCTTAAAATTACCCTAAAATCAAGTTAAATTTGTGGATAAGAACCCCCCGCCATGGCGGGGGAACCTTGATTCGCTATTGTATGGATATATAATCTTGAATTAAAAACCCCCCGCCATGGCGGGGGAACCTTGATTCGCTAAAGTATTAAATATATAATCTTAAATTAAAAAAAGCCATTGAACTATTAAATTCTAATGGCTTTGATTTGTTTTTTTACGCTTTTCCAGTCAGCTCTGCCCAATTTTCTTTTGGTCTAAGCCGCTTGGAACCATCTTTGCATAAAGGACAATTTTCGGGTTCAACTGCCCAAACTTCTTTTTCTATTAGGGCAACAACTTTTATATCGCCATAATCAGCCGGAAGCTTTGGAGGTCAATGAACAAGGACTCCAACAACCGGTAAAAAATTAACCGGCTCTGGATTCCCTTCTCTTACTGCCCGACGGACTTCCATCTTTTTTTCCTTTCTTTTTAAATTGTCAAAGAACTATTTTATGAGATACTTTACCAAAACCCTATAATCCTGTCAAACCGTCCTAAATAAAAAACTTGAGGCGCTAAAAACATCTCAAGTTTTCTATGCGCGGGCGATGGGATTTGAACCCACGATCTCCGCCGTGACAGGGCGGCACTTTAAACCGGACTAAGCTACACCCGCATATTGTTATTTATAAATTTTCTAAAAACATTTCTTTTACGTTTTAAAAATAATCCGTTTATATTATTTACTTTATTATACATAAACTCATATAATTGCAAACTGTCATTTTTAGAAAAACACAATCTCCAAGCTCTCCCTGAATAATATAATGTTCCACCTCTTGTTATTGAATTTAATCTTTCTTTAATTGATTTCAGAAAATCTTCACTAGAACACGTAAAACAAGTCATCAGATTAATTAAAAATTTATTATTTCTATCCTTTCTTTTATATTCAGCAATATATACATTTCCATCTCCATCAAAATAGCCTCTTATAAAATCATTGAAATAAATCTTTGAGATGTTCGGTAAAATTTCGTGACCGGTCTTATTAGTTTTAAGTCCTAAATTCAAAAGATCATCAAACATTTCTTTGCTACCAATTTGTAAACGATATATCATTTTGCAATTCTTACCTTTATCTATCTCGCTAATTTTGTGATTCGATCCTAATACTTCTCTAATTCTTAATAAAAGATCTTTATCGATTATACAAAAATCAATATATCTTGCTCCCCTTGAATTTATTATCATGCTGCCATCAGCAATAAAAAATCCTAAAACGTATGCCATTTCAGAAGACCATTTTTTAAAAAAGTTTTCGTTTTTAGTCTTATAAATGGGCATATGCCGGTGGTGGGATTCGAACCCAACGACCTAACGCTTATGAAGCGCTCACTCTAACCACTGAGCTACACCGGCTAATTTTTATGTTGCGGGGCTGGGAATTGCACCCAGGCCTCGAGGTTATGGGCCTCGCAAGATACTACTTCTCCACCCCGCGATACCATTCTATTACATTTTTTAAAAAAAATCAAGATATCAAAACCCGTATTTAAAACCCGACGTCAAATATTCAACGTCGGGTTTTATGAATAGTTTTAGAATAGACCCCTAAGAATTAAAATAATTCTAAGTCACGAAAAGTCTTCTCATAGATTGCCAATATTTTCTTCGCTTCATCCAAAGTTAAGTTATAATCGGGATTATGAATAACGTTATTTCGGGTTTTATGAACTTCCCGAATTTGATCAATATTTGGCAGAGTGGTTGAATCCAACTGTTCTAATCTCTCCCCTATTGTCTCTCCCTCGTATCCCATTTTTTGCAAAACATCGTTCAATAAACTATCTGCCTCAATTACTGCCAGCCTATACTCGGCTTCTCCGCCGACCTCTAGTCTTTTAATTATTCTTGCCCACTGCTTAAAGGTTTTCTTTGCTCCAAAGGGCCTATATGCAGTAAACTCTACCATATCTTCTAAAAATCGCCTCTTTAGCCAGGTGTTTTTTAAGAGAAGGAAAATAACACATCCCAAAATAACTAACGTCAAAACTATAAAAATAATTTTTAGATAGGAAGAAATTCCTGCAACTGTTCCGGCAATTTCAGAAGATGTGATAAAAGAAGTTACATCATTCATAAAATTTGTTACGTCATTCATACCCTGTAGAAGAATTTCGACAATAATTAAACGAGTTTATCTTATCGAAATTCTCTATAATTTAGTAAATTTAAGCTATCAACATATACCGTGTTATTTTTTTTGGTTTTTTGCAGAAAAACCCAGTCGAAATTTCTCTACGGGGCATAAATTTTACCAACTTCTAGAATTTTATTTTCTTCAAATGGTCTGCCGATAATCTGTAAGCCGACCGGCAAATCGCCCGCAAAGCCTGCCGGGACAGAAAGAGCCGGCAATCCTACTAAGTTTGCCGAAACAGTGAAGATATCGGAAAGATACATTAATAAAGGATCATCAATTTTTTCGCCTATTTTAAAAGCCGGAGTGGGAGAAACAGGAGCAAAAATAACATCAATTTTCTGAAAAGCTTTTTCAAAATCTTTCCTGATTAATGTCCTGACTTTTTGAGCCTTTAAATAGAAAGCCTGGTAGTAACCCGCCGAAAGAGAATAGGTTCCTAACATAATTCTTCTTTTAACCTCGTCTCCAAAACCTTTTGTCTTACTTTGTAAGTAGACATCTAATAAATCTTTGTTCTCAGATTTTGACAGCCCATATCTTATACCGTCGTATCTAGCTAAATTAGCTGAGGCCTCAGAAGTTGCAATAAGATAATAAGCAGAGAGAGCGTATTTTGTGTGAGGCAAGCTAATTTCTTTAATTTTAGCACCGAGTTTCTCAATTTTTTCAACTGCTCCTTTGATTATTTTTTTAACCCCAGGGTCAATACCTTTAATAAAATATTCTTTTGGAACACCAATCTTTAAACTCGGAGCTCTATCAGAGACCCGTTCTCTGTCAGTTGACAGAGAACGGGTCTCTGCCAATTCTACGGAGGTGGAATCTTTTGGATCTTTGCCAGAAATTGCCTCAAATAGAATTTTGGCATCTTCAGCTGTTTTAGTTATCGGCCCTATCTGATCTAAAGAAGAAGCAAAAGCAACTAAGCCATAGCGTGAAACTGTCCCGTAAGTGGGTTTTAACCCAATTACTCCGCAAAAAGAGGCAGGTTGCCGAATTGAACCCCCAGTATCAGAACCTAAAGCGCAACAGCATAAATTTTTTGCTACCGCAGCTGCTGACCCTCCGGAGCTCCCGCCAGGAACTCGAGTTAAATCGTAAGGATTTTTGGTCGGGAAAAAACCTGAATGCTCAGTTGAAGCCCCCATAGCAAATTCATCCAAATTTGTTTTTCCAATAATCACGGCCCCAAGCTCGTTTAGTTTTTTTATGACGGTAGCATCATAAGGCGCAATGTAATTTTCCAGAATTTTCGAAGCGCAAGTTGTTTTTATTCCTTTAATTAAAATATTATCTTTTACAGCTATAGGAATTCCGGCTAAAACCGAAATTTTTCCGCTGGTTGAAATCAGATTATCAACCTTTTTTGCTTGAGAAACAGCCAAATCTTCTGTAATCGTTAAAAACGCTGAAATTTCCTTATCGGTTTTTTTAATTCTATTTAAAAAAGCTTTCGTTAGTTCAACTGCCGAAAATTCTTTTTTTAACAAACCCTGATGAGCTTGAGTAATGGTAAGTTTATAAAGCTCCATCTTAAAATATTGCTTTGACACTGATATGTCTTTTCTTTTTGTCAGGAGCAGCTTCAATTAGTTTATTTACCACCTCTGAGGGTTGAGATTCTGCTTTGTCTTTTCTCATTTTTCCTAAACTTTTTCCAAAAAAATACTCAGCCGGGTGAAAAGTCGGCTCTATTTCTGAAACATCAACTTCTTTCAGAGAATTAAAATAATCCAAAATCGAGGAAAGATCACCTTGAAACCTTTTAAGCTCTTGCTGACTCAATTTAATCCTTGATAACTTTGCAATATGTTGTACTTCTTCTTTTTTAATCATAATATTATCGCGGCGGTTCCAGCTCCTCAGTTTTTGCTAATACTTCATGCAACTCACCAATATTTTCCAAAACCACCCCGGCGCCCCTAACCATTGCTGTCATTGGATCTTCAATAATTTTAGTCGGTATTTTTATTTCTTCTTGAATCAAAGAATCCAATCTCTTAAGCAAGCTGCCGCCTCCCGCAAGATAAATTCCTTTTACCATAATATCAGCTAAAAGCTCGGGGGGAGTTTCTTCCACTGTTGTTTTTACAGCCATAACAATCTGTTTTATCGATTTTCCCACAGCTCTTCTAATATCCTCATCTGTAACTAAAATTTCTTCCGGTAATCCGGTAACTAAATTTCTTCCCCTTAAAGGATGTTCTCTTTTTTCTCTTAGCGGAGATGCCGAACCAATCATAATCTTAACCTCTTCAGCCCCTCTTTCTCCTATCAACAACTTGTATTCTTCTTGAGCAAACTGAATTATATCCTGGTTGAGCTTATCACCAGCAACGCGAATGCTTTTAGCAATAACTACTCCTCCCATAGAAATCACCGCTACTTCGGTAGTCCCGCCTCCGATGTCAACAATAAAATTACCGCCTGCTTCCTGAACTGCCAATCTTGCTCCTATAGCAGCGGCCATTGGTTCTTCTATTAAAAATACAGCTCCTGCCCCGGCATTCTTAGTTGCATCGCGAACTGCCTTTTTTTCAACCTCGGTAACCCCGTAAGGAACACCGACAATAACCCGCGGCCGAGGACCCAAAATAAATTTTTTTCTTTGAACTTTCTCAATAAAATATTTCAGCATCTGTTCCGTTACCTCAAAATCAGAAACAACTCCGTCAACCAAGGGCCTAGTAGCTGTAATATAAGCAGGAGTCCGGCCAACCATTCTTTTAGCTTCTTCTCCAATTGCCAAAATCTGGCCTGTTTTTTGATTCAAAGCCACTACTGACGGTTCGTTGATAACTATTCCCTTACCCTGAACGTAAACTAAGGAGTTAGCAGTCCCTAAATCAATAGCTATATTATGAGAAAAGTGAGAAAAAAATTTCCTTAACATAAAATTTTATTATTCATTTTTAGATTCTAAAAATTGTAATACATTTTCCGTTTTTACCAGTTCAGCCTTTTTTGCGTTTCTTTTCTTAACTTCCACAGAATTCTTTTTTAACGTCCTTTCGCTTATCACAATTCTTAATGGTATTCCAATTAAATCCGCTTCGGCAAATTTTTCACCAGGAGTTTTGCCAATTCTATCATCATATAATACTTCAACTCCGCCTTTTTGTAAAATTTCGTATAATTCTTTTGCTTTATTTTTTATTTTTACATCTTCTTCTTGTCGCCCAGAACGACTCCCCGTAGGATTGATTTGAATTAAATGAACCTGAAAAGGAGCCGCTTCTTTCGGCCAGATAATTCCCTTATCATCATGATTAATTTCAATAATCGCAGCCATCAATCTCCCTATTCCAATCCCATAACAACCCATTACCACCGGTTTCTTCCCTCCTTTTTCATCTTTAAAATAAAGATTAAAAGATTCGGCGTATTTTGTTCCCAACCTAAAAGTATGCCCTAGCTCAATAGAATCACCTTTAATTAATTCTGCTCCGCATTCCGGACACTTCTCTCCCGCTTTGATCTTAGCCACTTCTAAGTTAGCAGCCCAGTTACATTTAGGGCAATAAATTATCTTATCTTCCCCAATTTTTGATAAAACCTGGAATTCATAGGTTTTCTCTTTAGTAAACACTCCTCCCGAGGCCTCGCTTTTTATTACTTTAAGCCCGCAACGCTTGTAAATTTTATCATAAGCCGCAAGAACTTTTTGAAAAAAATCATCTAAATCTTTCTTGTCGGTATGAAAGCTATAAAGGTCTTTCATTACAAATTCTCGAGTTCTGAGAAGGCCGCCCGTAAAACGCATTTCATTTCTGAACTTAGTTTGAATCTGATAAAGAGCCAAAGGTAAATCTTTGTATGACTGAATTCGATCTTTTACCAAATCTGTAATTACTTCTTCGTGAGTTGAACCCAAAGCAAACTCTTTTTTATGCCTGTCTTTAAGCTTAAAAAGAGGAGGATCCATATGATCCCAACGATCTGTTTTTTGCCAAAGTTCTTTTGGCTGCAGAGCCGGCAGAAAAACTTCCTGGCCGCCGATCAAATTCATTTCTTCCCGGATAATCTTTTCTATTTTCTTCTGAACTCGGCATCCTAAAGGCAAAAAACTATAAATCCCGGAAGCCAACTGAGAAATAAAACCACCCCTCAATAATAACTTATGAGAAATAATTTCTGCTGTTTTCGGGGCTTCTTTTGAAGTTTTACAAAAAAGTTTAGATTGCAACATATTACAACAATCCTCTGACATCTTTTATGGTTACTAAAATCAGCAAAGCAACTAATAGAAAAAAGAAAACTAAACTGACGTTCTGAATAATTTTCTGGTTAACAGGTTTTCCTCGCAACTTTTCTAAAAGTAGAAATACGAACCATCCTCCATCTAAAGCCGGGATCGGTAATATATTAACAATGGCAAGAGCAACAGAGATTACGGCTATAAACGTTAAAAAATAACTAATCCCGATACCCCAGGCCCTGGCAGAACTTTCCATAATTTTTACAGGACCACCTACTTCCATCCCGGACGGTATTCCTTTGCCCTGAACCAAACTACTTATAAATATTCCCCATCCTTTAAGTAAAATCCAGGTCAACTCTCCCGTTCTTTTAATTCCTATAATCGGGGCCTTATACCAGGAACAACGTTTCAAGGCCGTTCTAACCAAAGCCACCCCCATTGGCCCCTCGTCTTCTGGAGAAGAAACCCGGGGCGTTATAGAAATATTTAAAATCTCTCCGCCTCGTTGAATAACTAAAATAATCTCCTCTCCTTTATATTTTTGGGTAAACTCTTGAATCTGGCCTATCTTATCGGTCTCTAAATATTCTTCTTTGAACTTTATTCCCCGGACAATATCTCCGATTTCTAATCCAGCCCCTGTGGCCGGAGAATTAGGAGCAAGAGCAAGAATTTGAACTTTTGGGTCTTTCAAGCTATAATCCTCATCGTTTACTAATACCGGCTCTCCTATTCCTGCGACAACACTTAATAAAATTGCTGCGATTATCCAAAAAGTAATTACTCCGCCTAAAATAATTAAAGACCTCTGCCAAATAGGCCTGGTAGAAAAACTTCGGGGGTCATCAACCGGATTTTCCTGTCCGTGAATCCTAACAAAACCCCCAAAGGGTAAAAGATTTATTGAATAAAGAGTTTCCCCAAACTTCTTTCCGAAAAGCCGGGGAGGATAACCTAAGCCGAATTCTTCAACCTTCACTCCTAATTTTTTTGCCGTAACAAAATGTCCTAACTCATGAAGGGTTATCAAAACAATAAGAGAAAAAATAGCAATAAAAACAGCTAATATCATAAATTTTACTCTATTATCTCTTTCTTTTTTCTCTCCCCCATTTCTTCGACTTTTTTATTATAGTCATCCACTAATTTTTGGAGTTCATCTTTAGCTCGAAATTTATCATCTTCCCGAATTTCTCCTTCTTTAAACTTTTCCTGAATCTCATCCCAGGCTTCTTCTCTCCACCTTCTTATTGTTTTTCTGGCCTCTTCTTGTTTTTCGGACATAATCCTGAGTAAATTTTTTCGGTATTCATCGCTTAAGGGAGGCAAAGAAATACGGATTAAATCCTTGTCAACAATCGGCGAGGCGCCTAAGCTTGACCGGGAAAGAGCTTTCTCAATCGGCTCAATATAAGACTTATCCCAGGGCTGAATAACAATCTGCTTTGGATTGGGAGAAGATATTGCTGCTAACTGCTTTAAGGGAAATTTCTGATCAAAACACTCAACAACTATATCCTCAACTATAGAAGGAGATGCCCTTCCCGTTCTTATCTTCATTAGTTCCCTTCCTAAAAAACTAATAACTTTTTCTACCTCCGGTTTAATTTTCTCAATAATTTCTTTGTATTCCATAGATATTTTATCATAGCAAAATATTAATTTCCTGTCGAACTCCAGATTTTATAACCCGGGGTATCTGCCCTTAAAATCACAAACTTATTAGCAACATTTCTAAAGCTAGCCGAGAGTTGACGTTTGTAGTAGAAATTAAAAAACTCGTGGACTGAATAAGTTTAATAATTTCTTTCATTTTAGATAAAGAATATTGGTTAAAAATCTCGGCTTTTTCTTTCCTGACCAACCGAGATAGAAAAACCTTTCTAAAATATCTCAGCCAGGTATCCAAAACCTCTTTCGCTTTAACATCAGCATCTTTTTCAGATAAATTTTTAGCATAACGGAAACGAAATGCTAAATCAGAATTACTGATTTTAACAAGATCGGAAATAAGTTTTTCTTGGTTTTTCAGTTTCTGAGAATCTAAAAGAAAATTGAAAGCCATCCCCGGTTTTCCAAAAGAAAAAGATGAAAAATGTTCCGCTTTTTCTTTTGAAAGCCCTTGAGCCACAAGATAGTTCTCAATATCGGCATTTTTTACTGGAAAGAAATTCAGTTTTTGAACGCGGGAAAGAATAGTCGGAAGCAAAAGCTGGGGATATTCTGTAATTAAAATTAAAAGAGTTCTGCCTTTCGGTTCTTCAAGAAACTTTAAAAAACAATTCTGCGCTTCTCTGCTCATCAGATGCGACTTATCTAAAATCGCTGTTTTAAAAGAAGATGAATAGGAGCAGAGAGAAAGTTCTTTAATAAGATTTCTTATTTGGGAAATCTGTATTTCTTTTCGGGAAGGATCGGGTTTAACTAAAATAGAATCGGGATATATTCCTTTTTGAATATCCTGGCAACTTCGGCAAACCTGACAAGGTTTTTTTATCGAACGGCAGTTAAGAAATTTAATAAACTCAATGGCTAAAGTTTTCTTCCCCAACTGATCTTGGCCAGAAAATAAAAAAGCATGAGGAAGCTTTCCCGCCTCAGCTAATTTCTTAAGAAACTTCCATTGTTTTTGATGACCAAGAATCACTTTTTTGCTATTAGAATGCGAGTCCCGCACTCTTTATACTCTTTTTATATGCTCCAAGATTATCCAGCACCACTCCTGTTCCTTTTGCTACGCAAAGCAGAGAATCTTCAGCTAAAAAACAAGGCACTCCCGTAGATTGAGCAATAAGTCCATCCATATTCCTAATTAGCGCTCCCCCGCCCGCAAGAATCATTCCTTTATCCATAATATCAGCTGAAAGTTCCGGAGGAGTATCTCTTAATACCGTCTTAATCACCCGAACAATTTCACCAAGCCTGTCAGAAATTGCCTCGCAAATTTCATTAGAGCTTATTTTAATATTCCGGGGTAATCCGGAAATTAAATCTCTTCCCCGAATTTCCATACTTTTTTCTTCTTTCTCCGGCAGAGCTGTTCCAATCTTTATCTTTATCTCCTCAGCAGTCTGATCTCCAATAGCCAAATTATACTTTTTCTTAATATAATTTGAAATTGCCAGATCCATCTTATCCCCAGCCACTCTGAGTGAATGAGCAGTTACTATTCCCCCAAGAGAAATCACAGCTACCTCAGAAGTTCCTCCGCCAACATCAACAATCATATGCCCAGAGCAAGAATCAATAGGAATACCAGCGCCAATCGCAGCTAAAATCGGCTCCTTGGCCACATAAACTGCCTTAGCTCCAGCTTCCATCCCGGCTTCAATTACTGCTCTTTTTTCAGTAGAAGTAATACCGGCCGGCACTCCGATTAAGAGTTCCGGCTTCAGAAACCTAAAAGTCGTGACCGTTCTTTTAATAAAATGTCTGAGCATTGCTTCAGTTACTCGATAGTCGGCAATTACCCCATCTCTTAAGGGACGGTAAATCCTGATAGCGTCAGGAGTACGGCCGGTCATTTCTTTTGCTTCCTGACCCACGGCTAAAATTTTATTTTCACTTAAAGTAACCGCCACTACCGATGGCTCCTGCAAAACTATTCCCTTATGAGGAGTAAAAACAACCGAGTTACAAGTTCCCAAATCTATGCCAATTTTTTTTATAAACATGGCGATTTTTATGAACGAAGTGAATAAAGATTGATACCCCGCCTCGGCGGGGTTTCGCTCCGCTCAACTTTTTACTCTTTTTATATCTGCCCCTAATTTTTGAAGCCTTTCTTCTATCCGCTCATATCCCCTATCTATCTGATAAATATTATTAATTATTGTTTTCCCCTCAGCAATTAGTCCAGCAATAATCAAAGCCGCGCCAGCTCGAAGATCCGGGCTGGGAATCTTAATGCCTTTGAGTTTAGTCGGACCATAAACTATTGCCCGATGAACATCGCGAAAAACAATATTAGCTCCCATTTTATTTAATTCCTTAAGGTATTCTAATCGCCCTTCAAACAAGGGATCATGTATCATTGTCGCTCCCTTGGTCTGAGTAGCTAAAACCCCAAGTTCCGGCTGCAAATCAGTATGAATCCCAGGATAAGGCAAACTTTGAATTTTATCTATTTTAAGCTGAGAAGAAGGCAAAACTTTAATTGTTTGACGGTCTAAAATTTTAAATCTTGCTCCAAAATCCCATAGCTTTTTTAAAAAAAGGTCAAGAAAAAACAATTGAGCATTTTTAATGAGAACTTCTCCCTTAGTTGCCAGAGCGGCTACCATAAAAGTGCCCGTTTCTATTGGATCAGGTATTATAGTGTGTTTAAAGCCTTTAAGTTTTTTTGCTCCAACAACTTCTATAGCATGAGGTCCCACCTCTTTAATTTTTGCTCCCATCTCGCCAAGAACTTTCATTAATTCTTGAACTTGATAATCCTGGTCCGCAATTTTCAAAATAGTTTTTTGTGAAGAAAGAGCGGAAAAAAGCAAAACATTTTCTGTGGCCGTAACACTAAACTCCTGAAGAATAATCTCAATTGCGCCTTTCTCTTTTTTCTTTATAATAGGAGTTATTTGAAACTTCGGCTTAAAATTTTTCTGCTTTTTAAAATAATATATATTGTTTTTCGGAGTGGCCTCAATTCCAACTTGAGAGAAAGCGTCCAGATGAGTATTGATTGACCTAGCACCAATGAGACAGCCACCCGGCGGCGGTATTTCTAATTTATCAAAACGAGCTAATAAAGACCCCAAAAGCAAGATAGATCCTCGAAAACAACCAACTAAATCAAAGGGAATTTTTAATGGTTTGATTTTTGAACAATTTATTTTAATTTTTCTTTCCCCCAGCCAAGAAATTTCAGCTCCCATTTTCTCCAGAATTTTAAGCATTTTAAAAACATCTTCAATAAGAGGCAAATTATTTATAAAACAATTCTCTTTGGTCAAAATAGCAGCTGCCAAAATAGGAAAAGCAGCATTTTTTGCCCCTTTTATTTTAACTTCTCCTTTTAGAGGATTCCCCCCTTTGATTACAAATCTCTCTGACATAAAACTAGAATCTGTATTTTATAGAACAGACACTATTATACTAATTCATAATTCTAGATTTGGCAAGTTGAAATAATTAAGGTAAAATTAAAAAACGCTTGACGATATGACTAAAAAAACTAAAACTATTTTTTTCTTATCTTTGTTGATCGTGTTTTTAATAACGGCTCCTTTAACTGTTTTTTATTCTTTAGGCTGGAGATTTGATTGGGAGACAAAAAAGTTTGTCCAAACTGGAAGTTTTTATTTTAAAGTTTGGCCGAAAACTGCTCAAATTTATCTCAATGGAAATTTTGAAGAAAAAACTGATCTCTTTTTTGGTTCGGTCTTTATTGAAAACCTCCAACCTAAAAACTACGAAATAGAAATTAAAAGAGAAGGGTTCCATAGCTGGAAAAAAACATTGGAAATAAAAAAAAGACAAGTTACCGAATCAAAAAATATCGTTTTAATCCCGGAAAATCCAAGATTCACTATTATAGCTAAGGGAGTAAAAGACTTTTCTTTCTCTTCTGATGAGAAAAAAATAATCTTGGAGGAGATGGGTATAACTGATTCTGAAAGCCAGTCCTGGACTTTAAAACTTTTTGAAACAGAAAAAAATGTTAAAAGCCATCTAATTAATGAACAAGACATTCTTCTCACCCATCCTGACTTAAAAGAAAGCAAGGAAAAAGTTCAATTAATTGATTTGCAATTTTCCCCCGATTCAAAGAAAATTTTATTAAAAACGGAAATAAAAAAAGAAATAAATTACTTCCTTCTAAAAATAGATAAAGCTCCTGCGATTTTAACTCCTCTTGATTTTTTAGATTCAAATGCTGATAAAATCTTTTTTAACCCTAAAGATCCTCAAAAATTATTCATATTAACTTCCCAACCAGATCAAGAATCCGAGGGAATAAATGAATTAAAAGAAATAAATTTAACTGACAAAAAAATCTCTTCTGCTCTCATAGGAAAAGTTGTTACTTGTCTGATCTTCAACAATAATATTTATTACCTTGATAATTCGGGATTTCTTTTTAAAACCAACTTTTCTTTTGACTGGCAAGAGAGATTAAATATAATTCCCCTTTCTTTAAAAAGGGAAGCTGAATATGAAATTAGGGTCTCTGGCTCTAATATTTTCCTACGAGAAGATAATATTCTTTATTGTTTAGATGAAAAAGGCAAATCTTTTCAAAAACTTTTCGAACATCTTAATAATACAAGATTTTCTCCCGACTCCAAAGAAGCAGTCTATTTCAATAATTACGAAATTTGGGTTTTATTTCTAGAAAAGAAATACGAACAGCCTCAAAAAGAAGCTCGAGAAAAGTTATTTATAACGCGCTTCTCAGAAAAAATTGATGAAGTTTTCTGGTATACAAATCATTATTTAATTTTCAATAGCGGAGATAAAATAAAAGTCGCCGAAACCGACGACCGAGATAAAATAAATATTGTTGATTTAGCCGAGTTTAAAAACCCTAAAATATTCTGGAATAAAAACGAGAAAAAATTATATATTTTAACTGAAGAAACTCTCTTCACTTCAGAAAAAATCGCTCCCTAGAGTGCGGGATTCGAACCAGAGTCCCGCACTCTTAAGATCTCGTAGAATAAGAAAAAGATTCTATTTTTTTCTTAAAATCTTCCCAGTTCATTTCATCGGGAGCTCCCATATTACAAATTTCCCTAAATTGGCAATATCGGCACTGCCAGCTATCCGGATAATCCGGAATTCTTGAAGGAATGGTGTTAGAATCAATTTGTTTTTTTAGCTTCGTTAAATTATTTAAAAGAAATTCAGCCTGGGTTTGGTTATAGTTGATCATGAATTCTTTTAATTGCTGGTTGTCTTTATTAACATAAAGCAGTATTCCTTTGGGAATCTTAAAATAATGCAAGTAAAGTTGAAGTTGCTCAACATTTTCCTGTTTTGGCTGGCTTAAATTTCTGAAAATCATACTATTCATACTTTTGATGTCTAAAACATAAAGCTGTTTAGTGTCGCTGATTATTGCATCAGCCCTTCCGCTAACTAACTCCTGGGGCGGGATATTAACCTCAGAAGCCACTACATGCACATCTCTAGTGCTAAGCAGGGGTCTCATAATAAGCTTATGAATAGCGTCCCCGTGATCGAATAATCTTAAAATGTTTGGCTCTATTTGTTTTCTAGGAGCGTTTTTAAATTTAAAAAACACTGCCCGAGAGCACTTCCCGGCATCTGAAATATAAAAATGATGCTGTTCTTTATCTTTCTGCCTGTCTAAATAAAATTTATCAATAACTTCTCTTAACATATAAAATTTACCTCTTTGCCCATTGAGGCGCGCGTCGAGCGCGTTTTAAGCCAAACTTTTTTCTTTCTCGCATTCTGGGATCACGGGTCAAATAGCCTACCTTCCTTAATCTTTTGCGAAAATCTGGGTTAAACTTTACAAGAGCTCTGGCTATTCCATGCCTCACGGCTTCTGCTTGACTGTGAATTCCTCCTCCTTTTACTTTAATTGAAATTCTAAATTTATCAAAAGATTTCATTTTTTCAAGAGAGGCAGTAGCTACTTGCTGAAGCTCTGAAGTAAGAAAATAATCCCGATAAGGTTTCTCGTTAACTGAGATTAATTTTTCTCCCTGAGTAAAAAGCCTCACCCTGGCAACAGATGTTTTTCTCCGACCGACTGCTTCAAGATATCTAGTGGGTTTTTCCTTAATCTCTTTTTTCTCAACTTTTTTTTTGGCAACAATTTTCTTCTTGACAGCTGTTTTTTTCGTTGTTTTTTTCGTTTTCCCTCCTATTTTTTTAGATTTTTTAATTATTGCTTTCTTCATTTTGCTTTCAGCCTTTTAATTTGCTGAGCTCTTAATTTATTTTTGGGCAACATCCCAAAAACCGCTTTTCTTAAAATCTCGGCGGGGTTTTTTTCGAGAAGTTTTTTCAAAGGAATTTTTTTCAAATTTCCTAAATATCCCGTGTGGTGATAATAAATTTTCTGCTCCGCTTTCTTGCCAGTTACTTTAATCTTATTGATATTTTTTACCACTACAAAATCTCCTATATCTTTATTGGACGCGAAATCAATCTTATTTTTACCACGCAAAAGAACGGCTATTTCCGTCGCCAATCTTCCTAAAACCCTATCTGTAGCATCAATTGTATGAGTTTCTCTTTTCATAATTATTTCACTAGCTCTATTATCGCCATTTTAGCGCTATCACTTTTCCTCGCGCCAAGTTTTATTATTCTAGTATATCCTCCATTTCTCTTTTTATATCTCGGACCAATTTCATCAATCATTTTCTTAACTATTTTCTTGGGAAAATATTTTAATAAAAGGCGCCTTGAAGCTAAATCCCCTTTTTTTGCCCGAGTAATATATTTTTCGGCAAAACCGGAAACCTCTTTAGCTTTCGCTTCGGTAGTTTTTATTTTCTCATTTTGAAAAAGTGCGCTGGCTAATAATCTTAACAGAGCTTTTCGCTGATCTTTTTTTCTAGAAAATTTCCTCCCTTGTTTAAGCTTTTTCATATTAATTCTTTTTTGGCTTCTTCTGTTTCTTTTTAGCTGTTACGTTTTTCTTCTTAGTTGCCGTAGTTTTCTGCTTACTGGCAGGCGCAGCAGTAGAAACAGATTTCTTTTTAGAAACTCTACCCTGGGAAATCTCTTTTTCTGCCTGCTTTCTAAAAGTTTCTTCAAATAGGGAAAAATGTTTCACTAAAATTTTTGAGGCTTGAAAAAATGCTTCTTCGGAAGTAATTGTTCCATCTGTTTTAATATCCAAAAATAGTCTGTCGAAATCCGTTCTTTCTCCTACTCGCATATGTTCTATTTTCGGGCTTACTTTCTCAACCGGAGTAAAAATAGCATCAATAAGGATCACTCCAATTTCCAACTTTTTTTGCTTTTTTCTTCGCTCAACCGGTTCATATCCAATACCTCTCTCAATCTGAATTTCCATTTCCAGTTCCGCTTTTTTATCAGTTAAAGTAGCAATATGGCAAGATTTATTCATTAACTCAACCTGGCTGGGAAATTTAAAATCAGAACCTCTAATTTCCTTTTCTCCCTTAATTTTTAAAGTTGCTTTTTGGGGTTCTTCAACATGCATTTTAAATCTTAATTGTTTTAAATTCATTGCAATAACAAGAACATCTTCTAAAACACCTGGTATTGTTGAATACTCGTGCTGAACTCCCTTAATCTTCATCTGAGTGACAGCCGCTCCCGGCAAGGAAGAAAGCAAAACTCTTCTTAAAGAATTGCCAATAGTAATCCCATATCCCGGATATAGAGCCTCAATTTCTAAACGGGCCCAATTCTCTTTTTTATTTACAACCCTAGGGGTTTTCGGTAAAAGAATCATACTTTTCTTGAAACTTTAAACTTAAAACTTGAAATACCTTATTTAAAAAGTTTCAGGTTTCAGGTTTCAGGAGATTAGCGTGAATAAAACTCAAAAATAGCGGAAATCTCAGCCGGAGGAACCACTTCTTTTAAAGTAGGATCTCCGCTTATTTCTCCCTCTAATTTTTTAATATCAAGTTTAATCCAGGAAGGAACATTGTGTTTTTTTAGAGAAGCAGAAAGATTTTGAAAAACAGCTTTTTTACTAGCTCCAGAAACTAAAGCAATCTTATCGCCTTTTTTCACTTGATAAGACGGAATATTAGTTTTTTTTCCATTAACTAAAAAATGGCCATGACCGATTACCTGCCGAGCTTGAGCTCGGGAAACAGCAAATCCCATCCGGAAAACTACATTATCTAAACGGCTTTCTAATTTCTTTATTAAAAAACTTCCCGCATCTTCTATTTTTCCTCTTTTTTTAAGAACTTCTTTTACATATTTTCTAAACTGCTTTTCTTTCAGATTATACCAATTTTTTAATTTCTGTTTCTCGGCTAATTCTTTTCCATATTCAGAAATATTCCTCCTGCCTCTTCTCTTTCTTTTTTCTCCCGGAGGATATGATTTTTTAATCATAGGGCACTTCGGCGATAAACATTTATCGCCTTTGAGAAAAAGTTTTACTCCGAGCCGTCTGCAAATTTTACATTTATTATTTTTCATTTCATAAAATTACACTCTTCGGGCTTTCGGGGGTCTACAACCATTATGAGGTACCGGGGTAATGTCGGTAACAGAAATAATATCTAAGCCATGAGCAGCTAAAGACCTAATGGCTGATTCCCGACCAGAACCTATG
>Ga0315541_1000478_pt1 | contig 42559 bp, 45 predicted proteins | sample SalMarSW160190MG_FD_203095 | JGI IMG/M metagenome (GOLD analysis project Ga0315541, IMG submission 203095) | Salt marsh sediment microbial communities from the Plum Island Ecosystem LTER, Massachusetts, United States - Salt Marsh Sediment SW1601-190 ...
AATTCAGTTTGAGTTCTTCTGATAGTTTATCAATATTAACTCTTGATATTTCCATCTTTGATTTTTCTTTTTCCTCTTTTTCAATCGCGCTCCTTTTTGATCTGGTAAGAAATTCATCCTCTTGATCTTCAAGCTCACTTATTCTCATGCTCAACCAATTTGCTTTATCCGGGTCAAAGAGTGCTTCTTCTATTTCTTGAATCTCATCCTCTCTTAGGGTCTTATTGTCTGATAATTTACCTAAACTAAGTATCCCATATCGCCTTTGTAGTTCAATGAGTCGTTGTATATCCATTGTGAATGATACAAACTCACTTGTAAGCTTATCTATTGACCCATCAATGACCTTTTTTATACGGTCGGTATTGAATCCTTTCATCTCCCAGACATACATCTTAGAACTGTATTCATCGCGTAGTTTCTGTTCCTTTTCCGATATGTTAATAGATTCAGAAAAAGTCTCTTTGACCTCATTTATGAATTTATCGTATTCTCCCATTGCTCTTATCGTCATTAGATGTTTTGTTCTCTCTTCTTTTTCTTTTGCTACATACCCGAGTACTCTTGCTTTTTTTATTGCTCCGATCGCCTGACTAATTGACTTAATATCTTTCTCTATTAGTTGATTTATGATTTTTGGAGGGAGGTTTTTCCCAAGTATCCTTATCACTTTTTTTCTTGAAGCTTTGTCAAAAGCTTTTATTCTGACGATTACACCAGTTTCAATTCTTGATATTATCCGCTTGGAAAGATTGAGGGAGGGTGGTAGGCGGTCTGCTGTGAATACAATCTGTTTATTTTTTTCAATAAAATAACTGATAATTTTAAAGAGGGTTTCAGAATTCGGTGACTCTTGAGGAAGAAATTCCAGATCTTCAAGTATAAATAAGTTTTTTTTAAAGTATTCCTTTATAAGCGATGGATCAAAATTTTGTGCTTCTATAAATGTGGATTCACCTTTATATTCTTCTTTCATTTTTTGAACAAGAAAGGATTTTCCTGAGCCGTAAGACCCATAAATATAAAGGGGATTAACTTCACTGGTTTTTAGGGATTTTTTTATTGCCTTTATTGCTTCAGCGTTAAAATTTCCATAAATTATATCAGCCACTATGTTCTCCTAAAAGAGCCTTTATTTTTTTTAAAACTAATACTCCAACAGTTTTGAAGGCCGGGATAATACCTCTTCCGTGTGTGGCAATTGAAAGGAAGTAAGGACAATTATCATAGTTCAGTTGGTTTTCAAGTTCTTCGATTGGAGTAATCTTTTCTAAATCCCGTTTGTTGTATTCCAGGACAATTGGTATTTCATTAATAACTATGTTATTACTTTCTAGATTTTCTATCATATTATTCCAGCTCCATTTGTTATCCTCAAGTCTTTCTTCCTGGGAGTCAGCGACAAATACCACTCCGTCTGCGCCACGCAAAACCAGTCTCCTTGTAGAGTCGTAGACTACCTGTCCGGGCACAGTGTAAACCTGCAGCCTGGCTTTAAAACCCCTGAAATTGCCTAATTCTATCGGTACGAAGTCAAAAAAGAGGGTTCTGTCCTCTTTGGTTGCAAGTGAAATCATATCTGTTTTTCTTGTCCTCGGTATCCTGGAATAAACGTATTTTATACTGGTTGTTTTACCTGAGCGTCCTGGCCCATAATATACTATTTTGCATATTACCTCTCGAGATGCATACTTAATTACCGCCATATTTACTCATCATGCCAATTAGTTTGTTTGCGTTATTTACTACATTTCCCTTAAAGAGTGATTCGGATACTGCTATTCCATAAACTCCCCTGTTTAAAAGGTCAAAAGCATTTTCTGGAGTGATCCCACCTATTGCAATAATTGGTATCGATATTACCTCCTTAATTTCTGCTAAAATATCTTTTGATAATAGCTTCTTTTGAGGCTTTGTATTGGAATGATAGAAAGTTCCAATCGCAACATAATTTGCCCCTTCCTTTTCTGCCTCTATTGCCTCTGCTATACTTTTTACTGTTTTGCCAATATAGCCTTTGTAGAGCTTTCTCACAATACTTAAGGGTAAATCTTCACACCCGAGATGAACTCCGTCTGCCGAAGTGGCTTCGGCAATGTCATAGCGGTCATTGATGAAGATACTTATACCCATAGTTTCTCCTAATTTAGTTAAGGCAGAAGCCTCTTTATAAAAATCACGGTCAGAAATTTTCTTTTCTCGGAGCTGTATTGTTCGTATTCCTCCTTTTACTGCTTTCTTCACTGCTTCAATTATTGAATCTCCACAGTAGCTCCTATCAGTTATTCCTATTATTCTTAGGTCAATATTCAATATTTTCAATGAAGTTTGTGGTTATCTTTCCTGCAATAAAATCAGGATTAGTGAGTATTTCCTTGTACAGTGGTATAGTAGTTGGAACTCCCCTGATTACGAATTCATCTAATGCTCTGATTAACCTTTTTCTACTTTGCTCTCTATCTACCCCATGGGATACTAATTTAAGAAGGAGTGAATCATAATTGGGAGGTATATTGTATCCCTGATAGATATGACTATCTATTCGTATACCCGGGCCACCGGGAAGGTGTAGTGCATTTATTGTGCCAGGTTTGGGAGCAAAATCCTTTGTGTGGTCTTCTGCATTTATTCGGATCTCTATTGCATGTCCCGTTAGATGTATTTGATCCTGTTCGGTGATAGACATCGGGTCTCCTTGCGCAATCCTGATTTGTTCAGATACAATGTCTATACCTGTTGTTTCCTCTGTTACAGTGTGTTCTACCTGAATTCTTGTATTCATCTCCATGAAATGGAAATCACCATTTTCGGAAACCAAAAACTCAAAGGTTCCAGCAGATTTGTAACCTAAAGATTTTGCCCCGGAAACAGCAGCATTTCCCATTTTGCTTCTGAGCTTTTCATCGACAGCAGTTGAAGGAGCTTCCTCTACCAATTTCTGGTGGCGTCTTTGGATTGAACATTCTCTTTCCCCTAAATGTACCACATTACCATGAGAATCTGCAAGAATTTGAATTTCTATGTGTCTGGAATTCAAGAGGTATTTTTCTAAATATAGACTATCATCTCCAAATGCGGCCTGAGCTTCTGATTTTGCCATCCTGAATCCAGTTTTCAGTTCCAGTTCGTTCCTTGCGATTCTCATTCCTCTTCCCCCTCCACCACTTACTGCCTTTATCATTACAGGATACTGTATTTCTTCAGCAATTTTTATTGCTTCTTCAATATTCCTTATTGTACCTTTGCTACCTGGAATTACAGGAACTTTTGCCTTTCCCATTACTTTTCTTGCTTCTGCTTTGTCTCCCATCTTTTTTATAGTTTCTGATGTTGGACCAATAAAAATAAAATTATTATCTTCACAGGCTTCTGCAAAGGAAGGGTTTTCAGCCAGGAATCCATAGCCTGGATGAATTGCATCTGCCCCAGATATTTCTGCTGCTGCTATAATTCTCGGGATATTGAGATAGCTTTTATCCGGAGAGGAGCCACCTATACAAACAGATTCGTCTGCAAATCGAACATGAAGAGAATCACGGTCTGCCTCTGAAAAGATTGCAACAGTGTTTATCCCAAGGTCTTTTGCAGCCCTTATTATCCTTAGCGCTATTTCTCCACGATTGGCTATAAGGATCTTTTTCATTTTCTACCATCTGGCGGAAGATTGCTCGATACCCCTTAATCTCATCTTAAATTCATCTGGATTTGAAGAATTGTCAAGGGCGTTTTGGAGGTCTATGGTGCCTTCTTTGTAGAGTGACATAATATGTTGATCAAATGAGTGCATATTATACTGTTGGCCTTCACTGATTGCTTCTGGTATCAGCAGCGTTTTCCTTTCATCTAATAGATATTCTCTTATTGTTGGAGTTGATACTAAGATCTCTGTGGCGGGAATCCTTCCTGTGCCATCCTTTCTTGGAAGGAGGCGGAGTGAGATGATGCTTTTTAATACACTTGATAATAATATTCTAATATGTTGATGCTGATAAGGGGGAAAGAAACTGATAATTCTGTTTACAGTCTCAGCTGCATTTAAAGTGTGAAGAGTTGAAAATATTAAATGGCCAGTGTCAGCCGCCTTCAATGCCACTTCCATTGTTTCCACATCTCTGATCTCCCCAATCATTATAATATCAGGGTCCTGACGTAGGATGTACTTAAGGGAAGAAGCGAAACTCTTTGTGTCATCACCAACTTCTCTTTGGGAGATAGTTGATTGTTTATCTGTAAACATATATTCTATTGGATCCTCTATGGTTATTATATGTTTTCTTTTATTCTTGTTGATGTGTTCTATCATTGATGCCAAAGTTGTTGATTTTCCTGACCCTGTCGTACCTGTTACGAGAATAAGACCTCTTACAGTGAATGCCAAATCCTGAAGGATAACAGGAAGGTTTAGTTCTTCAATAGTTTTAACATCCTTAGGTATGGGTCTTATGGCAATGGCAATAGTGCCTCTCTGAATGTAGATATTTACACGGAATCTGGATAGGCCGGGTATCCCTATTCCGAAATCGGCTTCTTTTTCTTCCACGAAACGGTTTTGTTGCTCTTTGGTCATAAGAGAAGAAGCAGAGCGACGGAGATCCTCCTTTGTCAAGGAATCCATTTTTAACGGCTCGAGTTCACCATTTATTCTTAATATAGGCGGGTTACCAACCTTAAGGTGAAGGTCAGACGCATCTGAGTCAATTACGTTCTTAATTATCGACCGTAGATCCATAATTTTAGGTTTTCCTTATAACAAATAATCCTTGATTATATTCCACAGGGTCCTCGTTAGCTACCAGAACCTCCACAATCTCACCGGAGATATCGGACTCAATCTCGTTCATAATTTTCATAGCTTCTATTATACATACTACATCCCCTCTCTTTATATGATCCCCATTTTCAACATATGGAGGAGCATCAGGAGCTGGAGCTCTGTAGAAGGTTCCCACCATAGGAGAAGTGATTGTATGTAGATTATCTTCTTTTTCTTCCACTTTCGGTGGTTCTTTAAATTCTATGGTTTTTTCAGGTTCTGTTTCGACCCCTTTTGTTATAGAGGCCCCTTTTTCTTGTACTTCTCCTTCAAACGTTTTAGAAATTCTTATCTTTTTACCAAAGCTTCTTATCTCTAATTCCTTGATATTATTCTTTTTCATAAGTTCAATCAGTTGCTTTACAAATCTTATTCTCATATTATTCCCCCAATTCTTATTTTGTAAAATATATAAATGATACATCAATAAGTCAAGTGGAAAATTGGAATGTGCTGTGGATATCCCACATAATGCTACCACTAATAGTGTAGTCGAGAGTTAAGGCTTTTAAACCAGTATAAGCCGATGACTAAGGGTTAAAAGCTTTCAGTATGGGAGATGGTTAAATAGTTGAGTAGTTATTAATTTGTGCTTGGGGATTCTTGTGAGTCTATTGCAACCATGCGCTTTGTCCTACTTTAATCTATTTCCAGATGAAAGCGAAAGGAATGAAGTCAGAAATAAAATCATTGATTTTTCTTGTCAAGTGCTTGATTTGCAAGGGAATCAGCTATCGTGTTTTTCTCTCTTGGAATATGTTTAATACTCCAATTCTTAAAATTCATTAACCTACTCATCAATTTTACATATAAGGGCTTTAATCCTTCATTGGTAACCTTGTATGCTTTGTTGAGTTGATTTACCAATAACTGGCTGTCTGAAAAGAATTCAACTGAATTGATTTTTCTTCTTTCGCATTCCTCTACCGCTCGAAGGAGTGCACGATACTCAGCGATATTATTCGTTGTTTCTCCAATATATTCAGATATTTTTTTGTTCTCACTGCCCTTTTCATCTATTATTAAGATGCCTATTCCTGCAGGGCCCGGGTTGCCCCGAGAAGCTCCATCAGTGTAGATTCTGACTAGTCTATCCACTTATAGATCAATATCCTACCACAGGATTGGCAGGTGATTATTTCCTCACATTTTTTGACCTCGGCAAGTATCTGTAGTGGTATGGTGGAATGACACTCAGTGCATATTTCATCTTCTATTATGGAAACCCCGCTTCCACGTGAATCCTTTAATCTGTTATATCTCCTCTGTAGTCTTTCATCCTGGAGTCTTGCTGCAATTCTTTTTCCTTCGTCCTCCTTTATTAATAAACCTTCTTTTGAATCTTTTAGCTCTTTGTTAAGGGATTCTTTTATTTTTTCTATTTCTTCTTTCTTCTTTTTAAGATTATCCTCGAATTTACTCAGTTCCTTCTCCTCTTCCTCTTTTTCGAGATAGATTTCAATTAGTTCGTCTTCTGACTGTACTATCTTCCTCTCCGCTTTTTCAATTTCCCTTTTTAACGTTAGGAATTCCTTGTTGGTCTGCGCTTCCCTTTTTCTCTTTCTAAAATTATCAAGATTCAACCTCTGTTCTTCTACTTCTCGTTCCAATTTCATTCTCTTTCCATCAATTTTTTCCATAGATTTCCTCTTTTCTTCGGATTCTTCACTTAGCTCATCCAGCTCTTTATCCAGTTTCCTGATCTTCTGAGGTATTTCATTCTTTAAATATTCGATTTGATTTAACTCTTTATCTTTTTCGTAGAGTTCCATAAGTATCTTCATTTTTTCCCGGATTTCCATATTTCCTCTGAATTGTAAAAAAAAAGTGCACTTTTGTGCACTTTTGGGCGAAAGAGGACTTGAACCTCTGACCTCCGGTATGTGAGACCGGCGCTCTTACCAGCTGAGCTATCCGCCCTTATTATAGTTTAACCCCCATTTTTTAATTTATGGGCCCGGTAGGCTTCGAACCCACGACCTACTGATTATGAGTCAGCCGCTCTAACCAACTGAGCTACGGGCCCCAATTCTTGAAAATATATTCTAGTTTTTCCTTTTGTCAAGGCTCCCAAAAGCATCTATATTCACCAGACAGATATTGGGGGAATAATTGATTAGTTAATTTGTTGATTGGTTGATTAGTTTTCCCCCTACTTATTTGTTCCTATTTGACAACTACTTAACTATTCAACTGATTTTCTATCTTCTAATACTTTATAATAGAATCTACAGGATAGTCCTTTAGTTTCTCTCTACCCTTTAGATTGGTTAATTCAATGAGGAATAGAAGAGAGATAACTTCTCCTCTAAGTCTTTCTACAAGCTTTGCACTTGCTTTTGCTGTTCCCCCGGTGGCTAGAAGATCGTCACAGATAACTACTTTATCTCCTTTATTTATGGCGTCTTTATGTATTTCAATCGTGTTCTCGCCATATTCGAGTTTATAGGATTCACTTAAGGTCTCTGCCGGTAATTTCCCTGGTTTCCTTATCAGGTTAAACGGAAGACCGAGATTATAGGCAATTATTGATGCAAAGATAAAGCCTCTTGATTCAATTCCTAAGATTTTATTTACCTCTTTTTCTTTTAAGATACCCGTCATGAGTTCTATTGACTTATGGAAAGCTTCCACGTCTTTCAAAAGTGTTGTAATATCTCTAAACAGGACACCTTCAACTGGAAAATCTGGAATATTTCTTATTTTATCTTTAAGTTTTTCCATCTAAAACCTCACTTCAAATTGGTTAAATTCGTTTTTAAATTCCTCCTCCTTGATCTCTACTTCTGTTACAGTTGCAGCAGGAGGACCAATACGAACAGATTCAATAAACTCCTTTAGCTGCCATTCTTCTCCTTCAGCCATAATTTCTAGACTTCCATTAAGTAAATTTTTGACCCAACCCACTACTCCTAATTCTCTCGCCTTTCTGCAGGCGAAATATCTAAAAGCTACTCCCTGAACAACTCCACTTACCCATAAGTGAACTCTTTTCATATTTATTTGTATATAAATCAAGAATAGATTGATGTCAAGGGTGGGGTTGACATTAAGGCGGAATATATTATTCTATACCGATGAGGGGGTAAGCGATAGTAGATATTTATGAACCCTAGATCTTAGGAGGAGAGATGAAGAGAATATTAGTATTTTTTGTTTTTCTGTTTTGTGTCATACCACTACTTTCGAGCTCACTTGAGGCTGGAGCAGTTTTTTTAATGATATTTCCGGGTTCGAGGGCGACTTCAATGAGTGGAGCATTTGGGGCTACACAAGGGGATGTATTTTCTACATATTATAATAATGCAGCACTCGCATTTGAAAATAAGAAAATGATTGGCCTTCAACATGCGAACTGGTTGCCCGGGCTATATCAGGGGATGTATTATGAATATCTCGCTTTCTTACTCCCTATTGCTAAGGATATCAATTTTACCGGTGCTGTGACTTATCTGACTACAGGGAAAACCGAGGCCAATGTGGGTGGTATATATAGAGAATGGCTTACTTACGATATTGCCGTTAAGGTTGCTGGAAGTATGCCAATTTCTGACAGATTAGGTGTTTCTCTTGGAATGAAATATCTTTATTCCTTTCTGGCTCCTGATGAGGTGATTGAAGTGTTAGGAACGCAGACTGGAGTGACCATGAGTGGAGGTACAGGTCATGCATGGGCGTTTGATGGCGCAATCTTTTACAGATGGCCGAAATTTGTAAATATTGAGGCTTTAGGAATGGAATGGCTCTCTGTATTACGTCTGGGCCTGGCCGTTCAGAATATGGGAACTCAAATTAGTTATGTTGAAGGTGGTAATTCTGATCCTCTCCCTAGAACTATTCGATTAAGTTCTTCTCTTGGCATTCTTGAGAATAAACGTCATCAATTGAGATTTAACGTAGACCTTATAAAAATTGCTGTCAATGTTGATAACTATACAGACTTTAAAGGGATGTGGGAAGATACCTGGAAGGCAACTGGTTTAGAATATACTTTTAATGAATTGTTTTCTTTAAGATTAGGTTATTTTATTGACGCGGTAGGTAAGAGAGAAGGTCCCACCTTTGGAGCGGGTTTCCAGTACGAGACCTTTTACTTCGATCTTTCAGCTGATCAAGAGATATATGAATTTACAACGTCAAACTACAGGCTTTCAGCGCAGTATTCCTTCTGATGGAGTAATTCTTGTTGATAAGGCATCTGGTGTAAGAACTACAGCTTTATTAAATAGGGTAAAAGGAATACTCCATCTCAAAAAAGCAGGTCATGCAGGAACACTTGACCCTTTTGCCGATGGTCTTGTAGTTATTCTATACGGAAAAGCAACAAAATTAATGGACTATATAGGGGATTTTAAGGAGTATGTTTGTACAGTGAGATTGGGTGTAATAACCGATACAGATGACCCGGATGGGAAAATTGTTAAGGAATCAACTGTTCCAAATTTTCCAAAAGAAAAAATTGAGGAAACCTTTCGTCAATTCAAGGGTAGAATTAAACAGAGGGTTCCACTTTACAGTGCCGTAAAGAGAAATGGAGAACGACTCTATAAGAAGGCCAGGGAGGGTAAGGAGATTAAAGAATTGCCAGAGAGGGAAGTCTATATAAAGAAACTTGAGCTATTAGATTACTCTCTTCCCTTTTTCGTTGCAAGATGTGTGGCAAACAGAGGAACATATATGCGCTCACTGGCTCGTGATATTGGTAATTCCTTAGGGTGTGGTGCCCACTTGAGCAAATTGACGAGAGTTAAAGTCGATCCATACGATATTGCCGACGCCGTGAAAATAAGAGATATTGAAGGAGGTGAATTAAAGGTTATAAAATTGAGTGATGCATTACCTCATATATCTACAATAACCCTGGGTGAAGAAGGTGTCTGGGATTTCGTGCGAGGAGGTAGAGTTAGGGGATTCTATCCAGAAGGATTGTATCAGGTGAAAAATCATCGAGGAGATCTCATTGGAATAGGAAAAGGTGAGACTTATGCAGTTCGGCCAATTAAAGTCTTCTATAGTCCATAATTGGTGTGAGCTTGCACCCATCTCTGGACTTCTTGCTATGGGCAACTTTGATGGAGTACATTCGGGGCATCAGAGTTTAATACGAGAAGCAAAGAAGTATGGAAAAGTGACAATTCTGACCTATTCGCCTCATCCGGCTATAGCTCTCGGTAGGGTAAAGAGCCCTTTTCTAATAACAACAGACATAGAGAAGCAATCATTCCTTTCTGATCTTTCAATAAAGGATATTGTCTTTCTAAATTTTGATTTGGAAGTTTCAAGTATGCTACCGGACGAATTTGCAAAGAAAGTCATTAAGGGATGTTTGAACCCCGAAAAAGTAATAGTAGGCTATGATCATCATTTCGGTAAGGGAAGAGAGGGTACTACTGATTGTCTTGAGCGGTTAGGCAGAAATCTAGGATTTAGAGTGATAATCCATCCTGAAGTGAGGATTGATGGTGAGATGGTTAAGAGCACTGTAATAAGAGAATTGATTCGTGAAGGAGAGATGGGAATTGTTCCTAAACTGCTTGGGCATCCATATTCAATAAGTGGGACAGTCATTAAAGGGCAGGGATTAGGAGAAGAGCTGGGTTATCCTACAGCAAACATAAAACTGGATTCTGAATATAAACTTCTCCCTCCAAACGGTGTGTACTCTTCTATTGCAAGGACTAAGCAGGGGAATTTCCCGGCTATGCTATATATAGGAAGTTCGCCAACCCATGGCATAGATGAAAGGAAAATCGAACTGCATTTAATAGATTTTTCAGGTGATCTTTATGGTCAAAGGATAGAATGTGATGTTTATTCGTTTATAAGGCGGGATAAAAATTTTCCTTCTCTGAAATTATTGAAAGAAAGTATTAAGAAAAATAAGGACGAAGTAATGAAAAATCTTAAGGAGGTATATAAATGACAGTTTCAAATAAGAGGAAAGAGATTATGAAGAAATTTAGGCTACACGATAAGGATACAGGGTCCTCTGAGGTCCAGATAGCACTACTTACTGAAAGAATAAAACATTTAACGGAACATCTAAAGAAGGAAGGAAAAGATTTCCACTCCAGGAGAGGATTGGAGATTATGGTTTCACGGAGAAAGAAATTGCTAAATTATCTACGTAGGAAAGCCTCCGACAGGTTTAAAAAGATAGAAAAAGAACTTAACCTTCGGGTGTAATTTGGTGCTATTGTGGAATATACTGGATCTTTAAAAATTGGAGATAAGGAAATAGTCTTCGACACTGGTAAACATGCGAGGCTTGCGGCAGGTTCTGCCAAGGTTTCCTGTGGGGGAACAGTGGTCCTGGTAACAGCCTGTTCGGAATGGGAACCATCGGAAAATCTTGACTTTGTTCCGTTTACTGTTGATTACCTGGAACGTACATATTCGGCAGGAAAGATACCCGGGGGATTTTTTAAACGAGAAGGTAGACCTTCAGAAAAGGAAGTATTAATTTCAAGGCTAATTGATAGACCTCTGCGACCTTTAATACCCGAAGATTACTCCTATGAAACCCAGGTTGTAGCTATTGTATTATCACACGATCAGGAGAACGATACTCATACACTTGCTGTTTGTGGTGCTTCTGCAGCTCTTAGCATATCTGATATACCTTTTAATGGACCAATTGGGGCTGTAAAAATAGGGTTGGTTAATGATCAGTTTATAGTGAATCCAACGGTTAGCGAGCTGGAGAATAGTAAAATAGATATGTCAATTGCAGGAACCTCATCCGCAATCACAATGATAGAAGGAAAAATGGATGAAGTAGGCGAGGATATTATTGCCACTGCTATTGAGATAGCACATAGAGAGATCAAAAAGTTAGTTCGATTCCAAGAAGATCTTAAAGCAAAAGTTGGTAAGGAGGAACGTGCTTATGCACGGCAGGAGATTCCTTCTACGTTGCATAACGAAGTTCTTGGTAAAGTCGATGGGATGGTTGATAAACTGATTAGAATTTCAGATAAGCAAGATAGATGGAGATTCAAAAAGAGTATAATAGATAGAACTACGGCCGAATATCCTGAAGAACAGCATCATTTTATTCGAGAAATTATAGATGAATGCCAGAAGAAAGGGATGCGGGCCATGATACTTAAAGAAGGTAGGAGGGTAGATGGGCGACTTCTTACCGAGATTCGACCAATCCAATGCGAGGTTGGGGTTCTCCCGAGACCCCATGGTTCGGCCCTCTTCCGACGTGGGGAAACGGCGAGCCTTTCTGCGGTGACACTTGGGTCAAAAAGGGATGCGCAGAAGTTAGACCGTTTGGTCGGAGAGGAATACAAAAGGTTTATGGTTCATTACAATTTCCCTCCCTTTTCTGTTGGTGAAGTTAAGTGGATGAGGGGACCAGGAAGAAGAGAAATAGGACATGGAATTCTGGCCGAGCGTTCACTCCATTATGTTATTCCCGACGAAGATCAATTCCCGTACACAATCAGATTAGTTTCTGATATTCTCGAATCTAATGGTTCTTCATCCATGGCTACTGTATGTGCCTGTTCCCTTGCTATGATGGATGCTGGTATTCCAGTCAGGTCTCATGTTGCAGGACTTTCTATTGGTCTTGTCAAAGAAGGAGAGGACTATCGCTTGTTAACGGATATTATTGGAGATGAGGATTACATGGGCGATATGGATTTCAAAGTAGCCGGGACTAGGGAAGGTATAACAGGGATTCAGCTTGACACAAAAATTCAGGATCTCTCCATTGATATAATCAAAGAGGCATTGAAGAGAGCTACAGAAAATAGGCTTGATGTACTGGAGAAGATGGAGAAAACTATTCCACAGCCACGAAGTGTATTATCTGAGTATGCTCCGAGGATAACCAAGATTACTATTCCAAAAGAGAAAATTGGGGAGGTTATAGGGCCAGCAGGTAAGACCATTAGAGAGATAATTAGCAAGACAAAGGCTGAGATCGAAATTGATGATGAAGAGGGTGTTGTAGTTATTTTAGCGAGTAGTAAAGAATCTGTGCAGAGGGCGGAGGCGATGATCAGAGGAGTGATTAAAGAGGTTGTACCAGGTGAGGTATATGAAGGTGAAGTAAAAAAGATATTGCCTTTTGGAGCGATTGTTAATATTGGTAGAGGTAAGGATGGGTTACTCCATATAAGTGAGATTGCACACTATCATGTGAGTAAAGTAGAAGATATTCTTTCTATTGGAGACAAAGTGAGGGTTAAAGTGAAAAGAGTCGAGAGAGATGGGAAGATTGACCTTTCTCGGAAGGCTCTAATTTCCCATGATGAAAATAAACGACAATAGACTATATACTTTCGCTTTTTAGAGATAACGTCATCTATTATGATCGTTATATCGTTTCTTCTATGTTCATAAACCAGCAAAGAAAGTATTCTTTTATTTAAATTGTGATTCTTATATGATGAAATTTAACTCTCCTGTTCTTGGTGTTGACGTTGGAGGGCAGAATATAAAAGCAGGTTGGGTAATGGGTAAAACCCTGAATGATTTTTGCAAGGTTCCCTATAAGACAGAAAAGGTGGTAGAAGAACTTTTGAATGTAATATCCAATTTTGACTTAGCATCCGGAACTATTATTGGAGTTGGATTCCCTGGGTTTATTAGAGATGGAAAAGTTCATGATCCTCCGAATTTACCTACGATACACCAGTTAAATCTTGAAGAGTTACTGCGGGGAAAAACAGGTTTGCAAGTATACGTTTTTAACGATGCTAATGCTTGTATACTAGGCGAAGCTTTACATGGAGTTGCTAAAGAATACAGAATGGTAGTTGGATTTACACTTGGTACCGGCGTAGGCGGAGGGGTGGTTATAGATAAAGAAGTATTTGTGGGAAGTAGGGGTTTTGCTACAGAATTTGGTCACATAACAATCGATCCATCTGGTCCAATCTGTAATTGTGGTAAACGTGGCTGCCTTGAAGCCTATATTGGTGCTTATGCCATTACCCGCCACTATGAAGTTCTAACGGGAGAGAATATCACAGTTAAAGAGATTTTCAAGAAGGCTAAAGAAGGCGAAGCTGAGTCATGTAAGATAGTGCATGAATATGCATTTTATCTTGGGATAGGCATAAATAACATAGTTGAGATATTTGATCCTGATGTGGTTGTCCTTGCAGGTGGTGTATCAAAATCTGGGAATCAAATTATTAAATCAATGAAATTCAACAAGCCCTTGGAAGCTCGTTGCATGGAAGGAGTAAGAATAAAAATCTCAAAGTTGGGTGACAAGGCTGGTCCTATAGGAGCAGCTAACTGGGCCCTTAGATTGCACCAACAATAGATGGAAGAGGGTTTCTGGGAACATCTTGATGAGCTGAGAAAGAGACTTCTATATTCGCTGGCATTCTTTTCAATCGGAAGTGGAGCCATCTATCCACTGTCAGATAGAATTATTCGTATTCTTTCAACCTATGTAGGTAAGACCTATTTCTTTGCTCCCCAAGAAGCATTGTTCATCCGGATCAAAATCAGTTTTATGATTGGGTTTGCTGTTGCCCTACCTTTAATAATCCACCAGGTATATATATTTATTGCACCAGCACTTACCAAAAGTGAAAAGAGGTACACTGCACCGCTTCTAATAGCTTTGATAGCCTTCTTCTACGGAGGTATTGCTGTAGCTTACTATATATTTCTGCCATATATATTAAAAATGCTTCTTAGTTTCCGAATGGAGACGATGATACCCTTAATATCTATAAATAGGTATATTGGGTTTCTCTTATGGTTGTTAGCAGGATTTGGAGTGGCCTTTGAGATGCCTGTTTTCTTTTTCCTTCTTACGAAGTTAGGTATACTTTCACCCTCTATTTTGATAAAGAATTGGAGAGTTTCTCTTATATCAATTCTGATCTTTGCTGCCATCATTACTCCAACGATAGATATAGTTACAATGGTCATTGCTTCAATTCCATTACTTTTACTTTATTTCATTTCAATTGGCGCTTCTTCCCTTGCAAGAATAGGTAGATAAGCCAGATTGCTCATTGCAAAATGTCTGCCTGTCTGCCGTGCTGGCCCAGGCAGACGCAGACAGGAAAAATGAAAATTGTAAAGTGCAAAATGTAGTAGAAGAAACATTTAAATGAAAAAATCATATCTTTAAAAAATTCTATTCTTATTAATTTTGCAAAAAAGGAGAAGATAGTTGTTTACCGGTATTGTTTTACGCTTTCTCTTAAAGGAACTGGGTGAAATTAAAGGCCTAAGATTAAGGGGTATTCTGAGAGCAGGCAATAATATTTCACTAGATTTTAAAAGAAAATCTGTGACCGCTTACTTCGATCCTAAATATACTCATCTAACCCTAAAAGCGATAAGAGGTGAAGGCTTTTATCAATCGCTCTTTAGAGGAGAGAGGGTAGAAGAGATATTTCAGAATGGGCTTGACCGGTTGTTGATTTTTAAAATGGGTGGGGATTTAAGCATTGTATTTGAGTTATTTGGTAGGAGATCAGATTGCCTTTTGCTGAGAGGGAAAGAAGTAATCTATTCTATCAAGAGAGTAAAAAAAGGTAGGTATGAGATACCTATTCCCCCGAAAGGATTGGATATTTTAACTACTGATCGGAATAAGCTTCTTAACGCGATTTTAAAAGGAGAGAATATTTCCGGGCTCACAGCAACATTCGTTAATCGGATCAGAACGGAAAAGAGGGAGTTAATAGAGCATTTTGTTGAAAGGGAATACAGTCCCACTATATTAGATGATATACTTTCTCCCTTTTCCTTAGGTTGCGGAAGAAAGTTCTCCACCATGAATGATGCAGTGATACAATATTTTAGTTCTCTTGAGGGAAGAGACTTATTAGAAAAGAAAAGAAAAGAGATTTTAAAAGAGATTGGCAGAGGGGTAAAAAGACTTGAATGTGCAATCGAAGATTTTTCATCTGTAAAGGATCCAGATGATTATCGATTAAAAGGAGAAGCCCTGCTTACTCATATAAGTGAAATGAAGAAGGGTATGAAAGAGATAAAGTTAAGTTACCTGGATAAAGAGCTTTCAGTTCCTCTTGAGGTGAAACTTTCACCAGAGGAGAATGCCCAAAGTTACTTCAGATTATATAAAAAGACAAAGAAAAAAGCGGAGTTAGCCAAAAAGGGAAAAAATAAGATCCAAAAAAAACTTGAAAAACTTAGAAAAAAGAGGGATAGAATCTTACAGAGCGAAGATGTAGAAAAATTATTAAGAGAATTTGATAAGGTGAAAGTGAAGAAAACCAGAGAGAAACCTTCTCATGGATTCAGGGAATTTATTACAGATAATGGATATAAGGTGTTGGTAGGTAAGAATAGAGAGTCCAATCATAAACTCACATTTTCCTATGCCCGTCCATACGATATATTTTTACACGTTAAGAATGCTCCCGGTCCCCATACAATACTTATGGTTAAAGATAAGAATAAGCCTCCTCCTATGGAGGATATAGAGGAAGCAGCAATTATAGCTGTTCGTTTCAGTAAAATGAGCAAGGCATCTTTGGTTCCTGTGAGTTATACGGAAAGGAAATACGTAAAGAGTGGCAAAAGGCTTCCGTCGGGTAAGGTCATTTTGGAAAGGGAGAAAGTAATCTACGTAAGATTCTCTTGACATCCTTATACTTGAATATAATATTTAAATATGATATTTCTAAATAGTCTTATAATAGCTGTCCTTCTCGGATTTGTGATTAGATCTCTTATCATTGTCATTAAAGATATGGAAGCTCGGAGGAAGATGTTGATGAACGGTATAATACTGCTCTTTCTCTTTCTCATTATCTATATCTCACTTTTGACCTATTCGCCGGGAAAGGATCCTTTAGAAAACTTTGGAGGAATCATCGGGGCCTATATCGCAAGTAGCATTTATAACGCTTTTGGAGTTACAGCCTTTTTACTCCCTCTAATACTTATTATCGCTGCTATTGCACTCTTCACAAATAGGGTAAGAAAGATTTTCTACCATTACGGTGGCCTATTCATATGGTTATTTTTCATTAGTCTTCTTGTAGAGTCAATTCTTCCTGGGTTCTCTCTCGTGAAGAGAGGTGAGATAGGAAAGGTTATCGGGGAATTCCTTCTTGGTAGACTGACGATGAGTGGGAGCATAGCCCTTATCTCATTTATTTTTCTCATTATCCTTTATATATACGTCCATCCGGCGGTTAAATTTCGGATAGGACCGTTTATGAAAATTTCTTCATGGATAACTAGAAGGCATGAAGAAACCAAGGCATTAAAAAGTGGTGAAATAAAAGGTACTCTAAGGAGAGTAGAAAGTGAGGTTCGTGAAGGTGGATTGGAGGAAAGGGAGGGAGCTAAGGTCCACACAGAAAGGAGTAGAATTTCCAGATTAGGTGAAAAGGAATTTGGGGGGAAGCCTGCTATTTCCTTTGCCTTGAGCGATGAGGAATTTCATGAAAGATTCCTAAATATCCTGAATGATCCGGTCGAAAAAGAGTGGATGGCTGAGACTACTATAGATACATATAAAAAAATTATAGAGAATAAACTGGAGAATTTTGATATTACTGGGGCAATCGTAAATGTTCTAAAGGGTCCAGTTATTACACGATTTGAATACAAACCCGATCCCGGAATAAAATTATCAAAGATATCCAATTTAGCTAATGATTTAGCTTTGGCATTGAAGGCTGAAAAAGTAAGGGTCATTGCTCCAATACCTGGCAAAGGGGTTGTTGGTATAGAAGTTCCCAATAAAAATAGAGAGATAGTGTTTATAAAGGATTTGATCAATAACGAAAAGTTCAAAAAGAGTCCAGGTGTAACTAATATACCTATTGGTAAAGATATTACCGGAAAGCAATTCTATTATCCAATCTCTTCAATGCCCCATCTTTTAATAGCGGGAGCAACCGGTTCAGGAAAATCCGTTTTTATTAACTCGATTATAGCTGCGCTTCTCTATAAGACCAATCCGTCTGATCTTCGATTTATACTGATCGATCCCAAAAGAATTGAACTCTCTGTATATAACGGTATTCCACATCTAATAAAAACCGTTATAACCGACCAGTCTGTTGCGATTAATTACCTAAATAAGACACTCGAATGCATGGAGAAGAGATACAAAGAGTTTGCAAGGGTAGGTGTCCGGGATATAACGGGTTATAACAAGAAAGTTAAGGATAAGAAGCCCTACTTATTTCTCATAGTGGATGAACTTGCCGATCTTATGATGAGAAGTGGACGAGAGGTTGAGCACTCAGTTATACGGCTTGCTCAGATGAGTCGAGCAGTTGGAATTCACCTGATACTTGCTACACAGAGACCATCGGTCGATGTTATTACAGGACTCATCAAGGCTAATTTCCCCGCACGAATTGCTTTTCAGGTTGTCTCACGGCATGATTCTAAGACTATTATGGATTTTGCTGGAGCAGAGCAACTTTTAGGTAATGGAGATATGTTATTTACTCCACCCGATGAAGGGGTGGCGAAACGTTTTCATGGTCCTTTTATAACTACAGAAGAAACGGAAAACCTTGTTTATCTTATAGGCCTTAAACATCTAAGGGAGTTACTTAAGAAAAAGTTTGAGGATCCAGATTCAGTATGTGCCTTAGTGATGGAAGAGGATATCCTTGATGTAATAGCAGATCGCTCACTTCCTGGAGCATGGGAGAGAATTGAAGAATTCAGTAAATTGTTGAGTGATGAATTGAATATTCCTGAAGAAAAATTTACTACGTTTGTGGAACAGCTTGATTATTATCCTCCGACTGATGAATTGGGTGAGTTTTTCGAAGAAACAGAAGGACTTGGAGAATTAGAGGAGGTGGATGAATTATTCGAAGAAGCTAAGAGAATAGTGATAGATCGTCAATCTGCTTCGGTATCTCTTCTCCAGCGTAAATTAAAGGTAGGGTACGCACGGGCCGGACGAATAATCGACCAGCTTGAAAGAGCTGGAGTCGTGAGTAAGTTCAGAGGGTCCAAACCAAGGGATGTTCTCATAAGGGCCGAAGATTTGGAATGATAATATTCATTTTAACGTTTTCATCTATACTCTCTTTAGTTACGGAACGATTCACTAATATTCAATCATTGGAGTGCACGTTTGTTGAGACCTTACAAATCGAGACAGGGACATTTGAATTTTCCGGGTTGGCATTTATAAAAAGGAATGAATCAAGGATTGACGTTTTGAAACCCGATGAACAAATCATTATAATTAAGGGAGATTCAGTTTTCATTTACATAAAGAAAGATAATCGATTGGAAAAGATGCTTGCTCCTATATCCCTCTCCCGGTTGATATTCAATCCATTGAATTATTATTATGTAGATTCTATTGCAGGGGGGTGGACGTATCTTTCTCCAAAGGATATTATTTTTTCCTATCCTCTAAGTGTATTTTTTAATGAGGAGTACTTCCCGGAGAAGATTAGATTTAGCCAGGAGGGAGTAGAGGGAAGATTTAGGCTCTTTAAATACAAGTTCAACCCCGATCTTCCGGATGGATTTTTTTCAATCAATTCATATCAATGATTCTTTTTATTCTCATTGCTACTCAATATTTCAGTCATCTAGAACTGGTGAAGAAGGTTCCTGTCGATGCTGGTCCAAAATCAGTCTATTATTCACCTGACTATAAATATATCGTTGTAAATTGTTTATATGGACATTATCTAAACATCATTGATCCTGATGAAATGAAGGTAATAAGAAGGATTCCGGCAGGAGGGGAGCCAGTTGAGTGCGATTTTACTCACAATGGAGACTATATATGGTTTTCGTTATATGATAAAGGGCAGGTCTGTGTATATGATTATAAGTTGGATTCAATTATCAAAAAAATAGAGGTCGGTGAAATTCCGAAGATTGTTAAAGTCTCTCCTGACAAGAAGTGGGTATATGTGAGTAATTGGGGATCTGCTTCGGTTTCAGTAATTGATGTTGCTTTGTTCAAAGTGGTAAAGGAAATTAAAGTGACGAGAAAACCCAGAGGCATTGCATTCACTCCAGATGGGAGATTTGCCTATATTGCAAATATGGGTGGGGGGAGCTTATCAAAGATCGATGTAAAAAATGGTCATAAGAGGCTAAAGGATATATCTGCTGGTGTTACTCCTCGGCACCTTATAGTAGCAAAAGATGGAAAGTATCTCTATCAGACTAATAATTTAGAGGAGGTGGTCCGGAAATTTGACCTTGCCAATGATAGATATGTGGGAATGGCAAGAGTGGGTAAAAGAGTGAGAACTTGCGTACTTTCTCCTTGTGGAAGGTATCTGTTTGTTTGTAATTATAAAGACAACGAAATTGGTGTGGTGGATACTGGGGAAATGGTTCAGATATATACAGAGAAGACTGGTGATGAAAGAGACGGACATCCCATCGGCATTACTATATCAAATGGGGGAGAATACCTCTGGGTGGCAAACTACCGAGGGGGAGTAAACGTCTACCGAATAATCTGGAGTGACACTTGATGGAGAAAAAGCTTCGGCTGATAAAAGAAATTGCTGTTGAGGCGGGGAAAATACTTATGGGTTGGTTTGGTAAGGAGTTTGAAATTAGAAGCAAAAAGGGAGGTGAGTTAGTTACTACCGCCGATGTCGAATCTGAGAAGTTTATTGTTGGAGCACTCCGGGAAAGATATTCTGATATTGGCGTAATTGCAGAAGAGTCCAATTTCAAGGAATGGGAAAAGGAGGAGCTCTTTATTGTAGACCCTCTTGATGGTTCAAATAATTTTGCCTATGGGATTCCATTCTTCAGTATCTCTATCGCATATCAACTTAAGAATGAGTTAATCCTCGGAGTTGTCTATGATCCTGTCCATAAAGAACTTTTCACTTGCTTAAAAGGTAGTGGCGCTATGTTAAATGGAAAGCCCATAAAAGTTTCAGCGCGAGAGAAACTCAGTGATTCAATGCTTGCAACAGGGTTCCCCTATATAAGAAAATCAAAGGAAGATTCAAATATTCCTGAATTTTCTTGTTTTTTGATGAAAACAAGGGGATTAAGACGCTTGGGTTCTGCAGCACTTGACCTTGCTTTCGTGGCTTCTGGTCGTTTTGATGGCTTTTGGGAAAAGTCACTTAAACCATGGGATATCTCAGCTGGGGGTTTATTGGTCTTGGAAGCTGGGGGTAGGGTCTCAAATTTCTATAATAATGAATGGGATAATATGAAAGATCACATCATAGCCTCAAATGGGAAGATACACGAAGAGATGATAGAAGTGATAAAAAGGGCTTTCCAAGGTTGATTAATTGGAATTTTTTTGTATTTTTGTATATATTTGCCACAGAGATACCCCGGTACAGTCGGTTCCTCCTTACGGGGCAGGCAGAGAACATTGAGAAAAAGGACACAGAGATGAAGGAAAAAATAAAGTTTATATAGGGCACAGAGGTTCTTACTTTAGTGAAAAATGGAAAATGTTCACCCCGTTAGATAATTTCATATCTAATGGGGCAAGAATTGAAAAATTAGAGAAATGATGAGAAAGAAAAAAACTCACCACAAAGGGCACCAAGAACACAAAGGGTTAGTTGTTCTAAAAGAGAAGGATAAGTATTTCTTCTTTGCGTTTTTTCTTTGTAATCTTTAGGAACTATGTGGGGAAATATCTGTTGCTTTATTGTAAAAAAGGAGGGATTATGGCAATATCAAAAAGATTAAAGGATTTGTTTGAGGATAAAGGCGTTAGGTATGATGTGGAGAAACATAAAGAGTTATTCACTGCTCAGGAAGTTGCGGCGTCTGAACACATAACGGGTTATGAGTTTGCAAAAGTGGTGATGTTAAAGTGCGATGGAGAACTTGTTATGGCGGTAATACCAGCTCCCTATGCGGTTTCATTGGTTAAGATAAAGAAACTCGGATATAAAAAGGTTGAGTTAGCTCATGAGGAAGAATTTAAAGGCTTATTTTCTGATTGCGATACAGGAGCTATGCCACCAATTGGAAATCTCTATAATATTCCTTTCTATGTGGATGAGTCCTTTAAACAAGAAGAAGAAATTGTTTTTAACTCAGGAAGCCATACGGAGACTATAAAGATTAAAATAGTGGATTATGATAAGCTTGTGGGAGAAGAAGTCTACAAGGATATATCGGCCCCTCCGGCAAAGTGATAATAATAGTTTAGCAGGTATTTCTTGAACGAGAAAATCGATAAAAATCTTGAATTAGAAAATGGAGGTCATGAATAAACGATGAGTAGACCATCATGGGATGAGTACTTTATGAATATTACTGAACTTGTTGCCAGTAGAGCAACATGTCTCCGGAGAAAAGTTGGTGCGGTACTTGTTCGTGATAAACGTATACTAACTACAGGATATAATGGGCCACCTAGTGGTATTCCGCATTGTGACGAAAGAGGCGGATGTATTCGTGATAAACTCAATATTCCTTCAGGGGAACGGATGGAGCTCTCACGGGCGATTCATGCTGAGCAGAATGCAATAATTCAGGCAGCCAAAGTGGGTATTTCAATAGAGGGGTCTATTCTATATGTAACTACCCACCCCTGTTTTACCTGTTCTAAGATGCTAATAAATGCCGGGGTAAAGAAAATCATATATAAAGAGGGTTACCCTGATACATTTGCAAAGGAGATATTAGAAGAAGCGGGGGTCCAGGTGGTGCGATTTGATGATTTATTAAGAGAAGGAAGGAATTAACAAAGACCCTTTTACCTATTGACATAGAGAAGTATTTATCTTATATTAAAAAAAAGGAGTTCCTATGAATGAAGATTTAAACAGGCTAAAAGAACGTTTGGAAAGGGATCCAGATTCACTGTTATTTGCTCAATATTCGGATCTCCTCAGGAAAGAAGGCCGTATAGATGAAGCAATAGAAATAGCGGAAAGGGGGGTGGGGAAACATCCGGAATATGCCACAGGATTTTTGGTGCTTGGAAGATGCTATAAAGTGAAAGAGTCAAAAGAAAAGGCCATAAAACACCTGGAAACAGCTTCTAAATTAGATAAACAGAGTATTCTTGCTTTAAAGGAACTTAGTGAATTATATACTGAACAAAATGACAATATGAATGCAAAAAGGGTATTAAGTAGATTATTAGAATTAGATCCCCTGGACAGGGAGGCAAAAAGGATGTTGAGGGAGGTTGAGGAGAAGGAAAGTAAAGAAAGTGTAGTAGGATTAGGGGAAGAGGGATTATCTTCTTACTTCGAAGAGGAGAAATTTACAAGTGAAGAGGAAGAATTACCAGTTGAGGAAGAAGAATTATTGGGTGAAGAGAAAGAATTACCTGGCGAGGAAGAAGAATTATTGGGTGAAGAGGAAGAATTACCTGGCGAGGAAGAAGGACTCCCCGCTGAGGAGGAAGTAGTTAAAGGAGAACCAAAATCCAGTTTTGAAGAAATTGCTCTTGAGGAGATTGCTGAAGAGGAAATAGAGGTGTCTAGAGACATTAGCGATAAGGAGTCTGGTGTTGAGGAAGTTTCAGGGGAAGAAATTGAAAGCATCTTTGCTTTTGACGAAGAAATAGGTGGAGAAGTTGAGGAAGAGGTTGTAGGAGTGAAAGAGGCTGAAGGGAAAGAAGCAGAGGATAAGATGCCTGCCACTTCTGCTGCAGAAGAAGAAATCAAAGAGGAGATGGAGTTCGAAGCCTTCTTTAGAGGGGAAGGAGAAGGTGAAGAGGTGAAGGTAGAAGAGGAAGAAGAGGGAAAAATCAGTGAAAAGATGGCCCCTGCTGCTCCTCCAGGTAAAGAAGAAGTTGAGGAGGCTGGAGAAGAGAAGATGGAATTTGAAGAGTTGTTTGGAGAAGAAGGCATTGCGGAAGAGTTTCTAGAATTTGAAGAGATTCCCGAAGAGGAGAAAGCGGGAGAAGAGCCAGAAGAAGTTGTAAAGGAAAGAGAAACGGGTATTCCATCCGAAGAAGATGTAGAGAAGACAACTGCCGCGGTAGAGAAGGAAAAGAAAGCACCTGAGGGAATAAAAGTAACTTCCGAACTCGCAGAAATATATCAAAGGAGTGGATTTAATGACAAAGCTTTAGAAGTCTATGAGAAATTATATGAGCAGAATAAGGATGAAGAGATAAAGAAGAAGATTGATGAATTAAAGGGTGAGACTCGGATGAAAGATTTAGGTTCAAGCAGTAAAGGAGAGCAGGATACCGGGATATTTTCAAAGTTAGATAAAAAAGCGCCAATAGAAACTGAGGGGTTTAAGGAAGAGGAAAAGATTTCTGAAGAACCACAGGAGGGAGATAAGGAATCGAATAAAAATTTCCGAGATTGGATTGATGGGATAAGCGGGACATAATTGTGGCGGATCGTGTAAAGGAATTACAGAGTAAATTTAAAAGCAATAATATCGATTGCTTTTTAGTAACTTCTATAAAAAACATATATTATTTGACTGGATTTACTGGCGATGCCAGTATTCTTTTTATATCTCCTCGTAAGGTTAGATTGATTACGGATTACAGATTTCAAGGAGAAGTAGTAGATAGGGTTCAAAATGCAGAGGTATGCCTAACAAAGAAGAAATATTTTGAGAAACTTGCAACAGAGCGAGTTATAAAGAGGAAGGAACGAATAGGTTTTGAATCAAACCATGTATCCTATGATCTCTACTGGAAGTTAAGAAAGAAGTTTGATTGGTTAAAGTTTAAGAGTTTCGATTCATTCGTTGAAGATCTAAGAATAAGAAAGTCAGAGGAAGAGATTGAGAATATTAGAAAAGCCTGCAAGATAGGTGATAGAGCATTTTCAGAGGTATTAAATTACATAAGACCAGGAGTCAGAGAGATAGAAATTGCAGCAGAGTTAGAATACAGGATGAAGAAATTAGGTGGCGAGAAAGTAGCATTTGATACTATAGTAGCTTCGGGTTTCCGGTCCTCTATTCCGCATGGAACCGCTTCAGATAAGAAGATAAAGAATGGTGAATTTATTACATTAGATTTCGGCACTTATTACAAGGGCTACGCATCTGATATGACAAGGACGGTATTCTTAGGTACCCCTACGGATAAAGACAAAAAGATTTATGAGATTGTATATAATGCTCAAAAGCTTGCTCGAGATACTACCAAAGCAGGAACCAAATTAAAAAAACTTGATGGAGTTGCCAGGAATTACATAGAGAAGAGTGGTTATGGTAAATACTTTACCCATTCCCTAGGTCATGGTTTGGGTTTGGATGTTCATGAAGCTCCCGCTGTCTCATATAAAAACAATAATGGAATCGTTGAGGATGGAATAGTATTTACTATTGAGCCTGGCATATATATACCTGATTATCAGGGTATACGTATTGAGGATACAATTGCGATTCAAAATAGTAAAGTAGATGTTCTGACTAAATCAAAGCGGGAGTTAATAGTCTTATAAGATGGGTTCAGTTAGTGATCTCAGGAAGGGATTGATAATAGGATTTGAGGGTTCAATCTACGAAGTGATAGATTTCCTTCACGTAAATCCAGGTAAGGGACAGGCTTTTGTCCGAACAACCCTGAAAAACTTGGAGACCGAAACAACCATCAAACGAACCTTTAAGAAAGGCGATAATTTTGATGTATTAAAGTTGGAAGAAAAAGCTGCGCAGTACTTATATAAGGATGATTGTAATTATTTCTTTATGGACATGGAAAGTTATGAACAGTATGTAATTGATGAAACAAAGATAGGCTCCAGTAAAAATTATTTAAGAGAAGGCATGGAGTATAAAGTGAGGATGGCTGAAGGGAAAGCCCTTGGAATAACGCTTCCGAATTTTGTGACCTTAATAGTTACTTCTACTGAAGCAGGGATCAAGGGCAACACAACCCAGGGAGGATCTAAGCCGGCTGTGCTTGAAACTGGTGTTAGAATCAAAGTCCCGCTATTCATTGAGGAAGGGGACGAGGTGGTTGTTGATACAAGAACAGGTGAGTACTCCGAAAGGAAATAGGAGGAGGTTTTATGTCTGAGAAAGATATAGGGTATGAAAGGAGTCTAAATGCTGGAGAAACCTTGTTCCGAGAGGGGGATAAGGGTGATGAAATGTATCTCATTAAGACTGGTAAAATAAAGATTGTCAAAGAAATGGATCCGGGGGAGGAAAAAACGCTTGCGGTATTGGAGGCAGGGTCGTTTTTTGGCGAGATGGCTGTTTTAGATAAACGTCCCCGTTCAGCCTCAGCAATAGCGGAGACCGATACAGAACTTATTATTGTAGATAGAGGTGTTTTTCTTCGCAAAGTTAACGAAAATCCCTTTATTAAATATATTATATCCACACTTTCCGATCGTCTCAGAAAGACCGATAATATGCTTAAATATTTTTCAGTTCATAATGAACGGATACGTTTTATCCAGTATCTTAGAGATAGGGGAAAAAGGAATGATAGTGGCACAGGAGAGTTTATTGACACTGGTTTAGATCCACAGGGGAAAGAAGTTGCGAATATGATTGGTCTTACTCCTAATAAAATAAAAGACTATCTGGACAAATTGGCAAAGTATAATATTGTAGAACTGAGAGATACTATTATAATAAATTCATTGGAAAGACTCAAAAAGTACCAGGAATTTATCTCTCTGCAGGAAGAGTTCGAAAGATAACCTTCCAAGATTACCTATTCTACAGATTTGTGAACCAATTAATATAGTAAGATTGAATTAGCTTTAGGAGGTGAGAGTGGGATCAAAGGATTTAGAATATGAAAAGACTCTTAAGGCTGGAGAAACCTTGTTCCGAGAGGGGGATAAGGGTGATGAAATGTATCTCATAAAAAGGGGTAAGATAGGAATAGCAAAAGAAGTGGAGGGAGGGGAGAAGACCCTCGCTATCTTGGAAGACGGAGCGTTTTTTTTGGAGATGGCAATTATTGAAAATAAATCTCGATCAGCTTCCGCCATAGCAAAAGAAAACGCAGAGTTAGTAATTGTGAATAAAGAGGCGTTTTTGAATAAAGTTAATGAGAATCCATTTATCAAATACGTCATAATAACACTAATACATCGCCTGAGAGAGACTAATGATATGTGGATGTACCAGGGCATCAGTAATGCGAAAGCCCGATTGATCAGGTTTATCAGATATAAAGCAGAGGAGAGTGATGAAGGGTCTGGGGTAAATATTGACTCTAAAATTCCTTTAAATTATGAATAGATATCTACTGCTATAGCGATGGAACCTTCTAAAGTGAAAAATTTCCTAAATGAATTGGCAGAGAAAAATATCCTCGAAAATAAAGAGACCATAATAGTCAATTTCATGGAAAGAATTAAAGAATATGAAGATATTGTGGTGACTCAAGAGGAATTTAAGGAGATTGAGGAGTACGAGGCGATTATTGAGCTTAGGGAAGAATTGGAAGGGTAATTAACCTATTTGCTCAAAATCTGTGTAAGGAATCAGCGGATCTGGAATCTTAATTTCCCCATTTTTCATTTGATAGTTCTCTAAAATTGCTACCATCAATCGTGGTGTTGCAACACCAGATGCATTTAGTGTATGGATATGTTTTGTCTCTCCCTTTTCTTTTATTCTGATCTGTGCTCTTCTTGCCTGGAAGTCTTCGAAGTTACTTATGGAAGAAACCTCGAGCCATTTTTCTACTCCAGGTGCAAGCACTTCAATGTCATAGGTTTTCGCTGAAGCAAACGAGAGATCGTCTATGGGTAGCTGGAGTACACGGTAGGGTACATCCAGAAGTATAATTACATCTAACGCTTCTTTCAATAAGTGTTCAAGAGTATTGTAGGATTCCTCAGGGTGAACAAAGTTTACAAGCTCAACCTTATTGAACTGGTGAATTCTAAGGAGTCCTTTGGTTTCCTTTCCATAGGAACCCGCTTCCCTTCTAAAACAGGCACTATAACCGCAATACTTGATTGGAAGATCATCCTTTTCTAATATTTTATTGGCAAGGATGTTAGTTAGGGGGACTTCTGCAGTAGGATTTAAGAAGAACCCATCCCTTCTTGTTATATACATGTCGTCTCTCATCTTGGGAAGTTGTCCTGTGGTGAACATCGCATTTTCATTTACCAGGAAGGGGGGAAAGATCTCCGTATAACCATGACGCTTAATATGGAGATCAAGCATGAAGTTGATTAAAGCCCTTTCTAAGATAGCTCCCTTTTCTTTATATAGTGCAAAATGACTGCCTGCAACACAGGAGGCACTTTGGAAATCAAGAATTCCAAGAGATTCTCCTAATTCAATATGAGTAAGAGGCTTGAAGGAGAATTTTCTAATTCCCGTGGGTCTCTTAATAACTACCGGTTCAGCATGAACTGAGGGATGAATTCTATTTGGTATCCAAGAGATAAAGTCGTTAACCTTCTTCTGAATCTCTCTTAAATCCCTCTCTTTTTCAGTTACCTCTTTCTTCAGTTCCTCTAGTTCCTGAAGCAATGTTGAAGTATCTTTACCTATTCTTTTTAATTCTCCCACCTTTTGCCCTTTTTCATTCCTTTGGCGAAAGAGTTTATCTGCTTCTCCTTTCAAGGCCTTTCTCTCATCGTTTAGTTTTATGAATTCCTGGAAGTCTAAGGAAATTCCCTTTTTCTCCGAGATTTCCTTAAGTTCTTCTATATGCTTTTCTACGTACCTTATATTATACATCCAGATATCTCACTTGTTTTAATACTCTCTTTCTTATACTATCTATTGTTTCTGATTTTTTTATCATCTCACCCTTTTCTATCAGTTTTAAAGTTAAAGGAGTCATTAAGTTTCCACATCCACATTTATGAATTATATCATTCTTAAATACAGTCTTTCTCTTCCCGCATCTTTCGCATTCGGAAATCCATTTCATTCCAGCTGCCCCCCCTTTTTTTAGTTACTGGGTCATCCTCTATCTCGACAATATCCAGGTTAAAGTTAATAGTCGGTGCATCAGAAAGACTGGGTCCAATGTCGTACCCATCAACCCAGGGGTTGAGATTAGTAATAGTATATTCGTCCAAACCCCCGCTAACAAATATTCCTACATTTCTATAGTTTTTAAGATTGAGTTCCTCTCTAATCTCACGAGCAATTCCTGCCCAACTGCTCCTCCTTGAGGATGGTGTATCAATTCTAACGGCATTTAGCTTTTCTCCAATAGCCTTCGCAACTCGTAAAGTCTCTACTTTTTCATCACTGAAGGTGTCCACCAGAATAATCCTTGGAACTTCTTCTGATACTGCGTTATCATAGGCGATTGCTGCTCGTTCTGTATCACCAAGGATGAGTATTACTGAATGGGGCATGGTTCCCTGGGGTCTTATATTCAGCCGTTCCCCGGATAGCACAGCAGATACTCCATCCACTCCTCCTGAATATGCATATCTGTCTATCACTGGGGTTATAGAGGGATGCATTCTCCTCGCACCGAAAGAAAGTATTTGTTTACCTTTAGCGGCAATCCTGCATCTTGCCGCCTTTGTCGAGATACCTGATGCCTGGCAGAGGAAACCTAAAAGTGGTGTCTCTAAGGAAGCAAAATCCAAATATTTTCCTTTAATTGTAAAAACTGGTTCTCTGGGATAGAATAGACTACCCTCTGGAAGTGACCATATATCAACGTCTAAATTATTGAATAGTTGTAAAGCTTCTTCTAAGCCTGTAAATATTCCCCATTTATAATCATCCGGAAGATTCTTTGCCCATATTTCTGCAACAACCTCAGGATTTTTGTTTTCTGCTTTTAATATCTCTTCTGCTCTGTGGAAATATATATCTGTTGTCTTCCCGGAAAGAATCTCTTTTTCTGTGGCATGAATTTGCATCTATTTTACCTCAGCTTTCAGGTCTTTACAAATATTTTAAGGGCTTAAATTAGTTAATAATACTCAACTTTCTAAATTCCTGATAAATATGTTGTAGGTAGTTCCTTTGCCTTCCTTACTTTCTACTTCTATCTTTCCGTTGTGGTCTTCCACTACTTTTTTCACAACCGTCATTCCAAGTCCTGAACCTGACTTACCGTAAGTGAAGAATGGGTCAAATATTCTGTCAATTATGTTTTCTGGTATGCCTTTACCATTATCACGAATATAAAATTTAATGCCCTCTCTTGCTTCTGTTGCACCCATCTCAATCTTCCCCGCATCCGTAATAGCCTCACTGCTGTTTTTTAAGAGATTTAAGAAAACCCTTTTCATTTTAAATGGGTCAAAGTGACTATATAGCTCGGGAGGAACATTTACAAGGAGTTCAATTTTTTCACTATCAATACTTCCCCTGAACATTTCGACTATATCATTAAAGAACCACGAAATGTTAAATTTTTGGATATTTAGACTCGTTTTATCTCTTCCGAATTCCAGTATGTCCTCAATAAAATTAAATATAAAATTAAGAGAATCTTCTATGGTTCTTATATAGTTTTTAAGTTTTGGGTCTTTGACGTCTTCCTTTAACAACGAGGTATAACCTTTTATTGCAGAAAGAGGAGATTTCAGGTCGTGGACTATAGTGGCACCGAGTTTTCCCAGGGTGGCAAGCCTTTCCTCCTGAAGTTCTCTATCAACAATCCTTTCATCAATCTTTCTAATTCTCCCTGAAAGTGTTTTCAAGAGTGCCACTGCGAGCATGGGCTTTGTCTTAAGTAGATTAAAAAAGCTATCTTTACTTGTTTCGAAGAGTTCTACGTTCTCAATTGCCACAACTGTTGCTGATCGTGGTTTTTTCTCTAGGGGAGACATTTCACCGATGATGTCTCCGGATTTTAGCTCTGCTAAAATCTGTCCCTTTTTTATTACCACGACACTGCCCTTACTAAGTATATATACTTCATCACCCAATTCGCCTTCTTTTATAAGAGGAGTTCCCTTTAGGAAATGGACTGGAGTAAATAGGTCTTTTATCTCCTTAAGTTCCTTTTCGCTTATCCCTTGAAACAATTCTTTAAAAACTTCTTCCATATGCCTTATATATTAGATTAATCAAAAAAATGTCAAGGTATAAAAACTCTTTTATCTTATTTGAATTTTGTCTGGAATTTTAAAGAAAATAATCTCTATCAATGGTTGTTGCAGATTTTTATTAAAAAAGCTTTTAATAGGAGCCTCTTTTTAAATTTATGCCTGAATATATTCTTGAAAGAGATATAGGTTAAAGTGAAATACATGTATGAAAAATCGGGGTTATTGGAAAAGATTTACCTTGAATTCTGTAAGATTTACAATATAATTCAAGTTAATGATTCATATATATACAGGTGATGGGAAAGGTAAGACGACTGCTGCCACGGGCGTTGTGATTCGAGCTTTGGGTGCAAGATTATCTCCGATTATCATCAGGTTCATTAAAAAAGGAAAGTCTTCTGAAGATATTCCACTCAAGAAATTAGGGATTCCAATTGAGTATTTCGGGACTGGTTTTATATACGATAAGATACCCAAGGAAGCTACTGACATGGCTAAAAAGGGGTTGGGACGGGTAAGAGAGATAATAAATAAAAGATTGTACAATATTTTAGTTCTGGATGAAATCAATCCTGCGGTGAGTAAAGGACTTATTTCGGAAGATGAAATCCTTGGAATCTTTGATCTAATACCGGATGAGATGGAAGTAGTTCTTACCGGCAGGGGAGCAACGGATAAAATGATTAAGAAAGCGCATCTTGTCACAGATATGAAGGAAGTGAAGCATTATTATAGAAATGGTGTAAAAGCAAGAAAGGGGATTGAATACTAATGAAGGTTAAGCTCCTAGATTATGATCCGATAGAAAAGATAGTAAAGGCTGCACGTATATCCCATGGCTCAGAATCAGATGGAATGGGTCCAAGTGACAAAGGACTTTTAAAAAAACTAATTAAATGGGGACATGAATCCGTTTTTGAACATTGTTCATATTCATTCAAGATAGAAGGAGTCTCAAGAGCTTTACTTCAGGAACTGGTCCGCCATAGAATTGCCAGTTATACAGTTCGTTCTACTAGATTTACATTAAAAGATATAATAAAGGATAAAGAAATTCCGGAAGCAGAAAACTTATCCGATTTCCGCACCATAGTTGAACGTTATTGCGTGGTTCCCGATCTTTCAGGGGGGGCACTAAACGAATTCTATACCAGCACTGCTGTGTGCCTTAAGAATGTATATAAGTTCCTTTCGGAGTATAAACTTCCAAATGACCTGGTAAAGTATCTCCTGCCGGAATCTTTTAAAACGGAATTAATGATGAGTATCAATGTGAGGAGTTTCCGTAATTTCCTCCGTCAACGAACTTCAAAAAGGGCCCTATGGGAGATACGGGCACTTGTATTAGAAATGTATAGGGTAATACCTGAAGATCATCGTATTCTATACGAAGACCTTAATCTGCTTTAATCAGAATAAATTGTCCATATGTAATTGACAATCATTAAAGATGAGATAACCTCTGTCTCTATTTAACCCATCTACACATACACCCATTTACTCATTTGCTAATTTCTTCCCTTGTATTTAGAAAAATTTTGCTAAACAATGAAAGGTTGACGAATTATACCAACAGCTTAAATTGACATTATGAAGACTGGTTCTGCTACATTACCACTCCACGGCGGTAAAGTTCCAAAATGGCTATTTTCAAAAATGAAGGACCTCTCAAGGGCTCTTATGGAAGTAATGCTTATTGAATACCCGTTGGTGAAAATATTGGAGTACCTTTCTGACCCCTTCTGGTTTCAATCCCTGGGGTGTGTACTTGGTTTTGACTGGCATTCCAGTGGTGTTACCACCACTACGATGGGAGCACTCAAGGAGGCGTTCAAGGATTTAGACGCTGGGATATATGTTTGTGGCGGGAAAGGAAAAACCTCATTGAAAACACCCGACGAAATAAAGGAAATAGGCGATAAAACTGGCATTAAGACAGAACCGCTTATCTATACAAGCCGAATAACCGCCAAGGTTGATAATTCAGCTATTCAGGATGGCTACTCTATCTACCATCATACAATTATCTTTACAAATTCCGGAGACTGGTGCGTTGTTCAACAGGGATTGAATGATGAAAACGGTATGGCGCGGAGGTATCACTGGTTCTCAAGGAAAGTGATAGACTTTGTTAACGAACCACACAAAGGGATAATTTCTGAGGGCTTTACAAAACCTTTGAATATGGTAGCGAAGGAATCTTGTGATTCAAGAGAAATATCAACAGAGATTGCAAGGGAGTATCCTGAGAAGACAGCAAAAGAATTAAGGAAAATCAGGGAACTCGTCCTTCCAGAAAGACATTTAATTCTACCATCTGACATAAATATTAAAAGATTAATGAAACCTCTGAAACTGGCCTTTGATAGACAGCCTGAGGATTTCGAAACCCTTCTTGGAACTTATGGGGTAGGACCTGCCACAATAAGAGCGCTGGCACTGATAGGTGAATTGTTATACAGCAAGGCACCAAGTTTTGATGATCCCGCAAGATACAGTTTTGCCCATGGAGGTAAGGATGGAATCCCATATCCAGTGGATAGAAAAAATTACCAGCGTTCTATTGATTTCCTGAGAGAGGCGGTTTCCAGAGCAAAGATAGGGAAGTATGATAGGCTCCGGGCAATCAAGCGACTGGCTTGCCTGTAATCCCAATCCCTAAATCCGAAATCCTAGTCCCTTTATCAACATATGTCTATGGCCTTTTTTTATGAACCGACTGACCGTCCAACTGACCAACAAATTCTTTCTATGCTTTGTGGCCTTTTTGGGTAAACAAAGGATTGTAAGGAGTCGTATTGACATATAGGGTATGCTTATTATCTTACGCTCATGGATGAATTTTTTAGATTGGTTAAAACACTTCGAAAAAAATGTCCCTGGGACAAGAAGCAGACTCTAAAGACCCTTATTGAAGAGCTCATTGAGGAGGTATATGAACTCAACGCTTCAATTTTGGAGAATGATTTAGTTGATATAGTGGAAGAACTTGGAGATGTTCTCCTCGGTGTCTTTATGATAGGTACCATTCTGGAAGAGGAGGGAATCAAATTTGATAATGTTGTAAAGAAGGTTCATCAGAAGATGATTGGCCGACACCCCCATGTATTTGGTGAGGATGAAGCAAAGACGGCTGAAGAGGTTCTCCGTAAATGGGAGAAGAGAAAGGGAAAAGGATGGAGTGTCCAGAAAAGCCTTCCTGCGTTGTTGCGCTCTTCCAAAATACAGAAAAAAGCGTCTATAAAGGGTTTCGATTGGAAAGATATTTCGGGAGTATATGAAAAGATAAGGGAGGAACTACAGGAACTAAAAGATGCAAGGGAAGAACCTGAGATGAGAGAGGAATTGGGTGACATACTATTTGCCTGCGCTCATCTGGGTAATTTTCTGGATATCAATCCTGAGATAGCTCTTCAGAAAGCTAATGATAAGTTTGAACGACGTTTTAAATTACTTGAGGAATCCTTGAATGGTAGAAATATCAAAGAATTTACAATTGAAGAACTTGAAGAGATATGGCAGAAGATAAAGATAGATAATAATCAAAAAAAATAGCCACAGAGTTATCATTCCAGTGCAAAATAAAAAATGCAAATTAAGAATTAAAAAATGAGAGAAGAAAGAAATATTTTGTATGGCTTGTATAGTTTTGCACTTCTTGCCCCATTAGATATGAAATTATCTAACGGGGTGAACATTTTGAAATTTTCATTTTTCAATGTGTATAACTACGTGTCTCTGTGGCCAATGGGGGATTAATGGTTCTTTTTTTGCTCTCTCTTTCAATAACAGAAACTCTGCACTTACAAACCGATAAATTCACATCCCTTAATTATTCAACTTATATTTATATAACTACTGATGAGGGAGGGCTTCTTTCTTTTGAGCCAAGAGGGAACGTCTGGAAGAACATAACGACAGTTTCAGGTCTTTTTTCAAATACTACAAAAGATGTATTTATACGAAACGATACAATATGGGTGCTCACTCCAGGAGGTATAACGCTCTTTAATAGGGAGCTTGAATCCATAAATTCATTGGAATTTAACCCACTATTTTTTAATGATACAAGTCCTAATACAATGGTGTTGGATGGCACACGAGTGATTTTAGGGGGAGAAACTGGACTTCAATGGTTCCGCGTAAGTGACATTGGTAACCTTATTAAGGTTGATAAAATGGACTATGGTTTTACTATTTTTGACATCCTTCCTCTGGATAGTTGCTATATACTTGGAACTTCTAAAGGAATTTACAAGACTTACACCTTTTCCAATACAGATACAATAAAGATTGAAAACCTATATGACACATATACTTTAAGTACAATTGGTTCTTCCATCTGGGCAGGGGGGAATTGGGGTTGCAAAGATATAACCGCAGACAGTGCTGAATTCTCTTCCGATACTGTGAGGCAGATTGTAGAGATAAATGATAGTGTTTACATAGCTACATCAGGTGGTCTCTATGTATATGAAGACGAATGGCAGAGATTAAGTTCTGGGGATGTGAGGGGTGTGTGTAAACCTGATTGCTATAATTTTCCACTCTTTATCGTAAGAGGTCACGGTCTGACTACTATTGACAGAACAGATTATATAAGACCCCCGGGTCTTTCATCAAATAAGATATGTGATCTCACGCAAACCCCGGATGGTGCGATTTATATTTCACATAGAGACACAAGAAGAATTTCTAAATTTTATAATGGCACATGGGAAATTCTTAATAGTGGAAATAAATGGGGTATTCCTGGTGGGGTATTATTTAATATTGAATCTGATTCAAAGGGCAGGATCTATATAGGCTCGTGGTTTTGGCAGCATGTCCCGATTCTCTTTCAATGGGATTCTGAAGAGGACAGTTTACCCGTGTCTATTCAGCTCCCAGTGTCTGCAACAACAATAGCGGGAATGATGATAGATAGTAATGATGACCTCTGGATAGGGGCTTTCCAAGGGCTAAATGATTGGATTCTAAAGATGCACCGTGTGGAAGGACAGGAGGATTCACTCCTTTGGACGGTTTATACAGATCCGTCTTTTAAGTGGGTCAGAGTGTTTGCGGAAGGGGCTGAAGCTATATATGGTGGAAATTCACCAACTTCAGGTGGAGCAGGAATACATATTCTTTATCCTGATGGTTCAGTTGATCATGTCACTGGAAATCTGGGGAGCAGCACCGTATCTATGACTTTGGACCTGGAAGGAGATATCTGGGCTGGGCTTGAGAATAGTGTTGTTCATATATCCGGTAATGAGGTAATAGAAATCTTTTACTCGAATAACTCTGGTTTACTCTCTGACAAAGTAGATGGTCTCGCTTTTGATTTCCAGGGGGGAATGTGGTGTTATCATAGCGGTGAGGGATTAAGCTACAGGGATCCGGAGGGAGACTGGGAGACGTTTCGAGGTTTTTCATTTGTAGGAGGAGATGATGTAACCTACCCCTTGCATTTTTCTCAAAATCACAATCTATTCATTGGAACCTATGATGGTTTATATGAGGTGGATATAGACTTTAATATTCCTGAGGATAGTCTGGAATACCTAGGAACTAATGTTTATCCAAATCCCTTTAATGTAGATGAACACGACTATCTTTTCTTTTCCTCAGATGATCTTGGTGGTAAAACAATATATATCTATGATATCTATGGAAAGATTAAGGGAGAATACGAGGCCAGAGATGATTATATCCGAATACCAGTCAGTCAAGTAAAAGACGATTTACCATCTGGACTCTATTTCTATATTGTAAAAGGACAAGAGGGCGTTGTAGATAAAGGACGCTTTGTAGTGGTGAGATAGATTCTGTAAAAACCGAAGATGGGATAATAGTTAATTTGTTAATTAGTTAAATAGTAGTTACATTCCACTTTTATCCTCCACCCGATTTAACTAATTCGTTTTGCGTTTTGGTGAGAAATAAGCTGCTTTAAGGGACAGTACAGAATCAAAGCCAAAGCGTTCACGTATTTTTTGAATTTGCTTCTCCAGTTTTACTCTTTTTTTGTCCTGGAATAGGGATGGAATCTTTGTAAAATCAGAAACCCTTACTCCAAGTAATCGTACCCACCTCTTTGGCATCGCGTTAAAGATCTCCTTAACAACGGGATATATCTCTCTGGTTAGATTCATTGGAGGGACTCTCCTGTAGGACGAGCTTTCGGAAAAATCAGCCGCCCTGATTTTTACTGAGATTCTAGTTGTATAGAAATTGCACCTTTGCAATTTTGCCACAACCTTTTCGGTCAAGTAGTATAAGAGAGATTGCATAATTTCAATATCCTTTGTATCTCTTCTCATAGTATGCGATTTGCTTATGGATTTTCTATCTATAGACTCTGATATTCCTTCTTGATGAACTCCTTTCACCCACTTAACTCCCCATATCCCGAATCTATCATATATCTCCTTAAGGGGATAGGATAGGAGGTCTCCTATCTCATAAATTCCCATCTCTTTGAGTTTCGTTTCTGTCTTTTTTCCTATCCCGGGAAAACAAGAGATGGGTAGGGGAGATATGAATTCTTCTTCTTTTCCCTCGGGTATTTCTATCAATCCATCAGGTTTTACCTGCTCTGCTGCTATCTTCGCTACAATCTTACTCTTTGCTATGGAAGCAGTGGCCGTTATATCAAGTTCTTTCTTTATCCTTCTTTTTACTTCCCTTGCTATATTTAAAGAACTCCCAAAAAGATGAGTTGAGCCGGATATGTCAAGGTATACCTCGTCAATCGAAAATACCTCTATTTTCGGTGAATAATCCAGAAGTATAGAATAGAACCTCTTTGAGAATTCCTCATAAACTGAAAAATGAGTCTGGATGAATATACAGTGTGGGCAGAGCCTTTTAGCTTCGGAGATGGATTGAGGGGAATGGACTCCGAATTTCCTTGCTTCATAAGAAGCTGAAGACACAACTCCCTTTCTTTCTTTAGGGTCTCCACCCACAACCACTGGCTTTCCTTTTAATTTTGGATTCAAAGCCTGCTCAACAGAGACAAAATAGGCATCCATATCACAGTAGAGTATCATCTATAATAACACCTTATGACCCCTACAACTACTCCTATTACCTCGAAGGCCCTTTCTATTGTCGGGTAATCAGGATTCTCGGGTTTTAATATCCAGTTTCCGTCTTTCCTGGCCAGTCTTTTAACTGTAGTTTCATCCTCAACAAGAGCGACAACTATATCACCCTTTCTGGGTTCCCTGTCCTTTTCTACGACTACGTAATCACCCTCTTCAATATTTGCTCCTACCATGCTGTCCCCATTTATCCGAAGGAGAAAGGTTCCACTCCACCTGTCAAGTGAAAAATGCCCTTCTACACCTTCAAATTGAAGAGTAGGCTCTCCTGCTACTACCCTTCCAATTATTGGTATCCCTTGCTCCTTCAAGCGAATTCCACGGGCTATGCCACCTTCCCTTTCAATGAGCCCCATATCTGCCATTTCATCAAGGTGAACCTTTACAGCCTTTGTGCTTCTGAACCCCAGATGCCCGACGATCTCCCTTATACTCGGCGCAAACCCATTCTCCCCAATAAACTCCTCTAAAAACTCCATTATCTTATTCTTTGTCCCCATCTTTTCCTCCTCAAGTAAACATATGTTTACTTGAGCGTAATCAATTATTTTTATTTGTCAAGGGGGAAAGTCGCTTCACTCTAATGTAAAATGAAGATTGCAAAATGCAAAATCTCCAGAACCGCCTTCTTAGTTTCTCGCAACCGCGCAAAGACAGCAGAGGAAAATAGTTTATTAGCGGTGTAAGGAAGTGAAGTTCCTGATCAACAACTCAAATAATCTTAAGCCCCACGTTTTCAGTAAATTGCCAACCCCTAAATCCTAATCCCTAACCCCTATTTCAACTTAAGAAGTATTGGGGCGTGGTCAGAGCCGTAGACATCCTTTAAGATGATTGAGCCTTCAATCTTATCTATCAATCCCTCTGTCACGAAGGAATAGTCTAATCTCCAGCCAACATTCCTCTCTCTTGCCTTGAATCTATATGTCCACCAGGTATATTGTTCCCCCTCAGGATGGAAGAATCTGAAGGTATCAATATATCCAAAGGATTCGAATTTATCCATCCATTCCCGTTCTATCGGTAGAAAGCCAGAGTATTTTTCGTTCTCCTTTGGGTTTGCAAGGTCTATTTCCTTGTGAGCTGTATTAAAATCTCCTGTAATGATTAATTCCTCTCCATCTTTTCGTAAAGTTTCACTGAACTTGAGGAATACATTATAATAATCTAATTTGAATTTTAATCTCTCATCATTCATTTTGCCATTGGGGAAATAGACATTGAGAAGTGTAAAATCAGAATATTTTGTTCTTATCAGTCTCCCCTCAGAATCAAATTGTTCTATTCCCATTCCGAATTGGACATCAAGCGGTTTTTCCTTTGAGAAGGTTGCAACACCGCTATATCCAGCTCTCTGGGCAGAGTTCCAGTAGGCATGATATCCTTCTGGTTCCACTATTTCCCCCTCAAGTTGGTCCTTGTTAGCTTTTATTTCCTGAAGACACAGTATATCGGGACCTTGGGAGGTAAACCAGTTCATAAATCCCTTTTTTAGTATTGCCCGAACCCCATTTACATTAAATGTTACTATTTCCATATATTTTATTTATATAGAGATATTAAGAGGATGTCAAGGGAAATTGAGTGTATGAGTAAATGGGTAGATGGGTGAGTGGGTTTTATTCCTTATTAACTCATCAACTCATATACCCATTCACCAAAAGGTTGACATAGGGGTAGTGTTGGATAATAATAATGGTATGAGATTTAAGGTTATTATTGACGATGAAAAAATGAAGGAAGAATATGCTATTGGATGGGGTATATCAGTTTATTTCCCGGATCCCCGACTTCTTTTTGATACTGGAGAGAATTATTTATTACTTGAAGAGAATCTTAGGATTGCCGGAATTGAAAAAGAGGATATAAGACATATATTCTTACCTTTGGAAGGCTGGGAGCATACAGGGGGACTGGAGGCTGCGATAGGTGTTAACACGACTGTCTATGTTCCTTCTGGAGTCTCCGACGACCTCATTGAGATGATTCATTCAGTGGGTTCTGAATGCAAGATAGTTAAAGGAGTAAAGGAGATACTCCCCTCCTTTTACGCAACAGGTAACATCTCTCCCGATATTCCAGAGCAGGTGCTCCTAGTTAGAGGCAGAGAGGGTGTCTCGGCTTTTGTGGGTTCCTCAGATTTAGGAATACCGAATATCTTCGGGAAGGCTCAAAGTCTCGGAGGTCCTATAGATCTACTGCTCGGTAAATTTAATACATTGTCACTCAATGAAAAAGAATTATTGGATTTAGCAAAGAAGATAGGCAGATATAAACCCAAAAGGGTTGCTCCAACTCATTGTTCAGGAGAGTTAGCGCGCGAAGTTTTTAAGAGATATTTTAAGAAAAGGTTCATAAATGTCGGGATAGGATTAGAAGGAGAGGTGTAAAATGCTGTTCGAAGTTCTAAAAGGTAAAATTCATATGGCAAGGGTAACGGATAAACAGAAAGATTATGAAGGTTCCATCACTATAGATGAGAATCTCGCACGTAAAGCAAATTTTCTTCTTAATGAAAAGGTTCTTGTCGCAGATGTTGAAACGGGTAGCCGTTTTAATACCTATGTTATTTATGGAAAAGAGGGTGAGATATGCGTTAATGGAGCTGCAGCAAACCTGGTTGAGATAGGAGACAGACTAATAATTATGGCTTTTGGATTGACCGATGAGAAAGATTTTACTCCCACGATCGTGAGAGTAGACGGGGGTAATAAAATCGAGGAATGATAGCCCCGGATTGGATAAAAGAAGCCATACCAAGACGAAAATACGCAAAGGTGCTTAGACAAAGATTCAATTTGAGAAAACTTCATACTGTATGTGAAGAAGCAAAATGTCCTAATATTGGTGAATGTTTTCAACAAGGAACGGCCACATTTCTAATAATGGGAAATATATGCACTAGGAATTGTGGATTTTGTGCGGTAAAAAGTGGTAAACCAGATCCACTTGACCCCGATGAACCGATAAGAGTAGCAGAAGAGGTAAAGAATCTCAAATTGAAGCACACGGTGATAACATCACCATCACGGGATGACCTTCCGCATGGAGGTGCTTCTTTCTTTGCGGAAGTAGTAAAAGAGATAAAGGAAAGAAATCCCCATACTACAGTTGAGGTTCTGATCCCAGATTTTAAAGGAGATTTAGATGCGTTGAAAGAGGTAGTCGATTCTGGAATTGATGTGCTTAATCATAATGTGGAGACAGTTCCTCGGCTTTATCCAGTTGTTCGCCCTGAGGCAAATTATGAATTATCACTTAATGTTTTAAAGGAAGCATCGCTATATGCGCCTTCCCTTGCGCTTAAGAGTGGTTTAATAGTTGGGTTAGGAGAAAAAAAGGGAGAAGTTTTATCTGTTATGATAGACTTACTCAAAGTGAATTGCAATATACTTACCATTGGTCAGTACCTTTGTCCATCTAGAAAACACCTTCCGGTTAAAAGATATGTGCATCCTGAAGAATTCAGAGAATATAAGGCTCTTGGAGAGGGAATGGGGTTTGATTGTATTGTTTCAGCTCCATTGGTTAGGAGTTCATACCATGCGGAAGAAGCTTTAAGGGCTTATAAAGAGAAGAGTTAAGATGGTACCGATGGGTGTTGTAGTTGATACAGATAACAATATTGCAACTGTGGCCCTTCTTGAATGTGGAGAGTGTGACAATTGCGAATTCTCAAGCTTTTGCAATGTGGGAAAGGGGGGAAGAAAGATAATCTGTAGCAATAATAAAGGAGCCAAAGTCGGAGATTTAGTAGAGGTTGGTTCGACAGAGAAGAATGCGCTCTTCGCTGGAGTGCTTAATTTTTTACTTCCACTCCTCCTCCTCGCAGTTGGGATTATTCTGGGTCTTACAATCTGGAAATCTGAGCTACTTGGTTTTATTCTTGCAATGCTTTTTGTAATTCTGTATTTTTTATTTTTCACTTTTATGGATAAGAAAATAGTGAAATCAGGGAAAATTATTCCTAAAATATTAAGCATTGAAGAATCAGGTAAACATACACTCTGTGCTTCCTGCGGAAAGCTAATTAAAGAGGGTGAGGGGATTGAAAAATGGTCAGGAGGTCACAATCTTACATTCTGCAGCACTGAATGTGCTGAGAGGTACCGTTAGCCACGCTTAACCTTTCCTCTGTATTCCAGTATCAATTCCCCGATTTCAGGGGAAACTGTGTATATCTTTACGACTAACAACTCGCCAACTTGAAAAGTATGATGTCTTCCTTGTAAAGAGTGGTTTTTGATCTTATATTCGTCAGGCGGCAGTAGCTTTAAGGGTAGGAATCCACTAACAGGAAATTCATTTAATTCTATATTTATTCCATTTGGTGAGATATCCGAAATCATACCTCTATAATCCTTCCATCTATTCTTCTCTAAGAATCGGAGGATATAGAATTTTGTAACCTCACGTTCTGCTTCATCTGCCTTCCATTCTTGCTCGGTGGAATGATTGGCTATTTCTCTTAATTCTTCATGGGGATATTGTTCTCCAAACAGTACCCTTTGAACGACAAGATCAGGGTATCTCCTGATTGGAGAGGTGAAATGTGTGTACAACTTGGAGGCAAGACCATAGTGAGGTTCTGCCTCAGCAATATACCTTGCTCTTTTCATACACCTCAGGAGCTCATAATTAAGGATGCGTTCATAAGGAGCATCTTCAATTTCATGAAGAAAGAGAGATAAGTCTTCCCGCTTAGTGGATCTAAGATTAAAACCAAGATATTCTGCTAACTCTTTAAATTGGATTAATTGTTTTGAATCCGGTTCCTCATGAGTTCTGTAAATAGCCGG
>Ga0315541_1000483_pt1 | contig 42308 bp, 61 predicted proteins | sample SalMarSW160190MG_FD_203095 | JGI IMG/M metagenome (GOLD analysis project Ga0315541, IMG submission 203095) | Salt marsh sediment microbial communities from the Plum Island Ecosystem LTER, Massachusetts, United States - Salt Marsh Sediment SW1601-190 ...
GCTTCTTCAGAATAGCGACAACAGTGTGGACAAATGGAGACTCCACCAACAGCCTCTTCATATTGGACATGAACCTCAATGTTGTCGGAAAACTGGGAGACCTTGCTAAAGGAGAAAGCATTTACTCAACAAGGTTCATGGGCGACAGATGTTATCTGGTAACCTTTAGGCAAATCGATCCCTTCTTCGTCATAGACGTTGCCAAACCAACCGAACCCAAAGTCTTGGGCTACTTGAAAATACCCGGCTTCTCCGGTTACCTCCACCCATACGACGAAAACCACATAATAGGAATAGGCAAACAGGACAGCAATGTGAAACTCTCTCTTTTCGACGTCACAGACGTTACGGCACCAACAGAAACAGCAAAGTATATCGTACAGGCAGAATATTCTGATTCCCCAGTCTTATATGATCACAAAGCGTTTCTCTTCGACAAGCCAAAGCAGCTACTGGCACTTCCAGTTTCAACAAGCATGTTTTGGATCAGGGACGGAGACAGCGGCTACTGGCAAGGAGCATACATCTTTGACATATCGTTGGAACAGGGGTTCACACTTGAAGGCAAAATCACACATCAAAACGTCGCGGACCAGTTTGAATACGACCTTAACGTCAAAAGAATACTCTACATAGACAACGTTCTCTACACGACCTCGGACAACAAAGTGAAAATGAACGATCTGGAAAGCTTAGAACCACTCAACGAAATCAATCTCTCCTAATCCTTTTTTTATGCAATCACCCGAAAAGCTTGATATTTATTATTCACCTTATTTCTTTACACACATTCCAGGGAGATGAAGACAACATGAGTTCAATGAAATCCTGCAAAGTGATTGCCTATTTTAGCATAGCCCCTGTGGGGATTAAGTCAACAAGCATGGGAAGTTATGTGGCGGCGGCGGTAGCGGCAATAAATGAGATAAAAGGTTTGAAGTGTGAACTTACCCCTATGGGAACTGTTATGGAGGCAGACCGCCTAGAGCCCATCTTTGAGGCAGTGAAGGCTGCCCACGAAGCCCTCATGGGTAAGGGCATACTCCGAGTTGAGTCAACTCTGATAATAGACGACAGAAGGGACAAGCCGCGAACCATGAAAGACAAAGTTAACTCGGTTAAAAACTACATGAAACAACTTTGAAGTATGACGCTCGCGCAAAATCGTGCACTCGCTAGGAACTATTCTAGTTTAGAGGTTCTCCATCTCAAGGATAGGGAAACCGGTTAGACGTATTCGGCTTGAACACTTGTTGCATTGAATCACCAGTTCTTCCAAAGTGTCGTTTCTAACTTTCTCCTCCAGAATAATGTAAACTTCCTCTGATTCATCTTCAGGAGAAATGGTAACTCCACAATTTGGGCAGGGAAAATCCCCGTTCCCATCAATTTTGGTTAAATCCAGTTCGCTTACCAGCACCTGCTTCATCTGTTTCCCTTTTTGAGCAGCCGTTTCAGGCAATTCTGATTCCTCACAGACTAGAAGGAATGAAAGATGTATTACTATCTTATTAACATGCAGAAAATACCCACGTATATCCCTAACAGCACATCTCTTTTTTGAGGCATCTCAAAATTTTTAAATCACAGACGGAAAAAGAAATCGACACAGTTCCCCAGTAAACACTTTCTTGTCAGTCAAAATTAGCAAGCTTGATCAGTAATATAACACCAAATCTTGAGGCGTTTTCAACATAATTCAAGAAAGAAAAGTGAACCTAATTCTTCTTAACCAAAACTTTTACACTTGATCTAGGCAAATTTCTCCATCAACAATCGAACAATTCGCCCGCCAGCCGCTCCATCGCCAAACGGATTCTCCCAACTATTGCGGCGGTCAAGCATCAACTTCACCTTGTCAACGATCACAGAGGGACTGGTTCCAGCCAGCACATTCGCTCCAACCTCCAAAGTTTCAGGCCTCTCAGTATTGTCTCTCAAAGTAACACATGGAACACCCAAAATGCAAGCTTCTTCTTGAACCCCGCCAGAATCAGTAAGAACGAGCCTAGCGTTGCTTTCAAGCTGCAAGAAAGACAGATAGTCTAACGGCTCAACAAGCCTCAAACTATTCGGCTTCACCCCAAACGTTTTCAAACGTTTCCTAGCCCTAGGATGAATGGGATAAACCACTTCGAAGCCAAGTTCCCTTGTTTTCTCCAGCCCCTCAACGATTCCACGAAGTCTCCCTTCATTGTCAACATTTTCTTGCCGATGAACCGTAGCCAAAAAATACTCACTACCATTGAGACCCAGATCGTCCAGAACATTTCTCTTACTTTTTGATATCTCTGAATTCTGGAAAACAGCGTCAACAACGGTGTTACCAGTAACAAAAATTTTTTCTTCAGCAATACCTTCCCCAAGCAATATCTGCTTCGATTTTTCTGTCGGAGCGAACAGATAATCAGATGAATGATCAGCCAGAATCCTGTTGATTTCCTCTGGCATCCCCCGGTCATAGCTTCTTAATCCTGCTTCAACATGCCCAACCGATATTCCCAACTTAACAGCCGCTAAGGCGCCAGCAAGAACCGTGTTAGTGTCACCCTCAACCAAAACAACATCAGGCTCTTCTTTCTGAAGCACCTTCTCTGCGCCAATAAGCATCCTGCCAGTCTGCTCCGCATGACTACCTGACCCAACATCCAAATTATATTTCGCTTCAGGTAATCCAAGCTGCTCAAAAAACACTTGATCCATAGTGTAAGAGTAATGTTGTCCCGTATGTAGAATAAAGTAATCTAAACTCAAAAGTTCACATACACGAATAATCGGAGACATTTTTATAATCTCAGGTCGAGTTCCGAGGACGATCGAAATTTTCATTTGCCAGAACTTCCCCTTTCAATTCTTCGGCACCTAAAGATCACTGTGCCACCATGAGTGTATGGCTCTCCAGGATCCACACACTGGATGTACGCGTGCTCTCTATCCTCAGGCTTAGACAAACCCAATTTTACAGGGTCAGCTCTTTCCTCTAATGCAACTATATAATGTAGCAAAGAGGAAAGAGCATGAACACAAACAGCATCCGTCTCTTCTAGAACCATCCTCGGACCATCAATCACTATTCTATCTCCAACTTTATGAACAGGACACTCTCCCCTTATTTCGTAGACTTCAATTTCCAACATGTTTCAAACGCGCTCGTCTGCAATTAACTAAAGCGCTCTTTTTCCTTAAAAACATACAATCAATATTGTTATGATTTTGTTCATATATTGCACTGGCATAGAAGGTGGTAGCGATGAAGACATTGTTATCACCCAAAACAAGAATTGCGTTGTGCGTGCGCATCTTCTCAGCGTGAAAAAGATAAAAAAGGAGGAGAAAAACTGTTATTTGTGGGTGCTGTTTTTTTCTATTGCCTCAATAGTTGTTTTATATGTTTGGTATGTTGCTTCCGCAGCATTCATTATTTCCTTTTTTTCTTGGAAAGAAAGAGAACTGAAATTAGAGCAACCAAATGAATTTCCCAGTTGAAGCGGAACGCTAACAAACACTGGTTCAGAAAGCCCATCGAATTTCATCGGCGTGGCTACAGGCAAGACCTCGTTCGTGTTTCTGACGACCGCTCTCACTATGTCTCTGAATGAGGCTGCTGGTCCAAATTCGGTGCCTCCAATATTGTCTACGATAACTTTCGAGACAGACTTCACGTAGGAACTAATTTCGTCTTTGATAAGCATCTTATCGTTTAACCTCAAGTATTCATTCAATGGAAGACCCTTGATTTTTACGGTTGACCAGAGAATGGTTGCTCCTATTCCGTGTTCTCCCCCAACATAGCCTTCAACCGTTGACACAGGTACCTTGAGCGCTTTGGCTAACCCAGACCGGAACCTTAAAGTTTCGAGGTTAGTTCCAGTACTAATCACGAATTGGGCTCTAGAATATTTTTTGCAGACCATCGCCATGGCATCAACAGGGTTAGTTATCACAACATATTTTGCAGCTGGGTTGTTTGGCGCCGTTGTCTCCGCAATATATTTTACTATTTGTCCGTTTTGGACTGCCAAGTCTCGTCTGGTCATCTGGACCCCGGGGGTTCTGGGCTTTCCAGCAGAAACCAAGATTATGTCGGCTCCAGCCACATCTTCGTCCCTTTCGCATGCAATGATCTCAACATCTAAGCTTAGACTTGCGGTTACATGTCTAAGTTCTTCGGCGAAGGCATTTGCCAGACTTGGTTTTGTGTCACAAACGGTTATTGTGTCTGCCAGTTCGGCGCACATTATTGTGTAGGCTGTTGGGCGTCCTACTCGTCCTGTTCCTATTTGGGCGATATGCAAACTTGTTTTCCTCTCGGGGTTAATACGAAGAGCCTCTCTAGATGTGTCCTTTTTCGATAAGGTAGGCACGGAGAGCCTCTTTCCATTCTCGCGGTTCTAAGTTATATCTGGAAAGTTTTGTGCTTGTTAACGCAGAGAATCGTGGTCGTCTAGCCTTCAAGCTCAGCTGTTCGGTTTTTATCGGTTTTAAAACAGGATTTAATCCGGTGACTTGAAAGATCTCTTGAGCGAATTGATACCATGAGCAGTAGCCCTTGTTTGTGGCATGATATACCCCAAATGGGGGTTGCAACTCCAAAATTCCTTTCAAGATTGAAGCGGCGTCTTTAGTGTAAGTGGGGCTCATCCACATGTCGTCGATAACAGTGATGGCTTCGTTTTTCTTTGCTTTTGTTATCATTGTCTCCACAAAATTTCCCCCCTTACCGCTGGCTCCTGCCTTGCCGAATACACTTGCTATTCTGACGATGTAGTGTTTGGGGTTTTGTCTTGTGAAGTGTTCGGCTGCTAGCTTGGATACTCCGTAAGTGTTGATGGGAGCGGGAACATCATCTTCAGTGTAGGGTTCTTTCTTGGAGCCATCGAAAACGTAGTCTGTGCTGATGAAAACAGTTGTAGCGGCTATTTCTTTGGATACCAATGCCACGTTTCTTGCGCCTAAAGCGTTTACGGAGAAGGTTTTCAAAGGTTCTTCTTCGCATTGATCGGTCTTGTGGAAAGCTGCGGTGTTTATGACGATTTCTGGCTGATGTTTCTTTAGGATAAGGCAGCTGTCATAGTCTGCTACTTCGATGTCCTTGTGGGCTAGACCTACGACCTCATGTGCATTTTCTAATGTTTTTATGAGATCTGTTCCGAGTTGTCCAGTTGATCCTATAACTGCTATTTTCATAATATTACTCCGTTGATTTCCGTGTCTTTGAGGAACTGTTGCATCTCTAGAAGATGTTTGTACCACTTGACAGTTATCGTCCGTGGATCATCTGGATTCAATTTTCCGTCTTTGAGGGCATCAAACACATTTCTTGCTCCTTTTCTAATTGTGATCTGAGGCTTGAAGTGTAATGTGTCTTTGATCTTGCTGAAGCTTACCCTATAGCTTCTGGTGTCGGGATCGCCGTACCATTCGTAATTGAAGGGTATGTCGATGGATTCTGCCACGAGTTTTGCTAGGTCAAAAATTTGTACGTTCTGTTCATCGCTGCCTACGTTAAAGACTTGACCATTAACGAGTTCCGGTTCTGCTTCCAAAACTTTGATGAAAGCATTTGATGTGTCATTTACGTTTATGAAGGGACGCCACTGTTTTCCGTCTCGCATGATGGGGATTTTGCCGTTTCTGTAAAAGCCCAGAACCATTCCGTTGATGGCTAAGTCAAATCTCATTCTATATGAAAAACCATACACCGTAGCCTGACGAAGAACTGTTGCAGAGAAATTTTTGTCGGCAAGCGGTAAGACTTCCTTTTCAGCCATCATGTTGGCTTTCGCATAAGTAGTCAAAGGATTCAAACCAGATTCTTCGGTTATAATCCCTTCTTGGAAGCCGTAGACGCTGCAGGTGCTGGCTAAAACATATTTTTTTATGCCATATTTTTTTGCTAGACGGGCTACTCTGACTCTTCCCTTGTAGTTTATGTCTAGCGTTTTTCGGGGTTCAAGTTCGCCACTGGGGTCATTAGAGAGGGCTGCTAGATCAAAGACGGCGTCTATGTTTTTCAGTATTTCTGGCTTGAACCATCTGACATCGTCTTTGACGAGGGTTATTCTGTCAGCTATATCTTTTGTGGAATCGGTTCCGAAGAAGAGCCGGTCAAGGCACGTTACGTCGTAGCCCTTTTCCAAGAGGATTCTGGACATAACGGAGCCTATGTAGCCTGCTCCACCAGTTACTAAGACGTTCATTGTTTATCCCGTCTATTTGTAGGGGACTCTGAACCAGTCCCATGGTTTGCCGACACGAGTATCATTCTTCTTTCCATTTATTTCTGTGGGAACTATTGTTTGGTCGTTCCATGGTCTGCGATGTTCGTCTGGATTCTGATAGTCATAGAGTCTGTTAACGAAGTATACTGTTAATGATGGTTCGCTGCTGACGGTTTTTGTTCCATGCAAGTATTTGCCGGGTATTCTAACTACAGTTGGTTTTTCGCCGCTGGCGATTACTTCAGCCATTTTTCCTGTTGTTTCGTCGTAGGCGCAGATTTTCATGGCTCCTTTCAGCACTAGAAAATGGTCTATCTGTCCTTTCAAATGTTTGTGCCAGGCTCTGACGATGTTGGGGTAGCTGTAGCTCACGTTTGCCTGTGTTATCTGCTCGTCTTCAAAAAATTCTTTCCAGTCTTGCCGGAAGGCTTCAGCGAAGAAACCTCTTTCGTCAGGCAATAATTTGATTTCGTATGTTTTCACTCCCTTAAGGGCATATTCTTTCATATTTCCACCTCCGAATAGTCACCTACATTGAGCTTTAAGCATCCTTTCCTATGGTTTCTTGTCACCTTTGAGTTTTTTCCTATTAGGCTCTCTTCCAGCCTATTGACGCCAGTTATCTGTGCGTTTTCTAAGATTACACTGTATTCAATGGAGCTATCAACGATTTTTGTTCCGTTACCTATGCTTGTGTATGGTCCAATGAAAGAGTTTTCTATAGTGCAATTATCCCCAATAACGCAAGGTCCTCGAAGAATAGAATTAACGACTTTTGCGTTTTCTCGAATAGCCACTCTTCCTTCAATTTTGCTTTCTTGAACTGTCCCGTTGATCTCTTGTTTTGTGTATTCATCTAGAATTTTTGCGTTAGCTGTTAGTATATCATCCTTTTTTCCCGTGTCAAGCCACCAAGTGTTCAGAGTCTCCGCTTTTACATTGAATCCCATGTTTATCATCTCCTGTATTGCGTCTGTGATTTCAAGTTCGCCTCTCCATGAGGGCTTTATTGCTTCTATGGCTTTGAAGATGTTATTTGAAAAGATGTAAGTGCCGACTATTGCAAGGTTTGATGAAGGCTCTTTTGGTTTTTCAACCAATTCTATGATGTTAGCTTTTTCATCCAAGGTTGCTACACCAAACTTTGTAGGGTCTTCTACAGGCTTTAGTAGGATTAGGGCATCCATTTTTTCTTTTTTGAATTTTTGTACAAAGGTGGTTAGTCCTTGTCCTTGTAGGTTGTCTCCTAGGCACATGATGAAGTCTTCTTTTCCCAAGAAGTTTTTTGCTATTTTTACAGCGTGAGCTAAGCCTAGGGGCTCTTGTGGGATATATTTGACGTTAATGTTCCATTCTGTTCCGTCTTTGACGTATTCTTTAACGTAATGTCCAGTTTCGGGAGCTATTATCACTCCAATTTGATTTATTCCTGTTTCAGCTACTTGATCTAGAACATAGCCGAGAACAGGTTTGTTAGCCAGAGGAATCAGCTGCTTAGCTAACGTAAAAGTCAACGGACGCAGTCTAGTCCCTCTGCCACCACTTAACACCAAAGCCTTCAAGGTAGGCACCAATAGGATATGTTAGTTCTCAGAGTACAACATTAAAGTTTTGTCGAGTTTACGTTTTTTTTGGGTTTGTAAATATATTTATATGCGTTTCATGTGGAAACTGATAGGGGGAATACCCTGTTGGATTTTAGTGCGCTTGAAGAAGAGTATCAAGCTGAACGTTCAGTTTTTAGAGATAAGAGGGTGTTGAGTCTTTCTTATGTTCCTTCGACTTTGGTGTGCAGAGAGAAAGAAGAAAAGTCTTTGGCTAAAATCTTGGTTCAGGGCGTTAATGAGGGGTATCTACCACCGATGATAAGGGTTTTTGGCAGCACTGGAACTGGAAAGACAGTGGTGGTTAGGAGTGTTTTGGAAAAATTTAGCAAATATAATGGGGATGTTTTTCGTTTCTTTTATGTTAATTTGAAGAATTGTAGAACTGTGTTTTCTGCAGCTAATGCCATTTTGTCTGCAGTTTGTGGCAGAAAAGTGCCAGTGAATTTGGGGGTGGATCGTGTTTTTTCGGAGGTCTGGACTGAGGTAGCGAGTTTGAGGAAGGATGATGGTGAGTTGTTTCTTTGTCTGGTTTTGGATGAGGCTGATTCGATTTTTTTGGATAAGCATTTTGATGCTTCAGATTTTTTTTATAGAATTCTTCGTGCGGGTAATAGCATTCCAGAGGTGATAGGGGTTAAGATTTGTCTTATAACTATAACCAATAATTTGGGGGTGTTGGAAGATAATTTGGATGCGAGAGTGAAGTCTAGCATGGGTAGTAATGTTTTGCATTTTCCTAGTTATTCAATGGATGAGTTGAAGGAGATTTTGGAAGCTAGGGTTAGCGAGGCTTTCAAACCAAAGAAGTTTACGGGTAGGGTTACGGATTATTGTGCGGAGCTTGTTTTTGAGAGCGGGGGAGATGCCAGAAAAGCGATTGATCTTTTGAGGGTTAGCGGAGAGATGGCTAACGAGAAGTCTGAGATAGTCTCACAGTATATTGTGCATATCGCAAATCAGAAGGTTGAAAAAGATTGGTTTAAGGATATGTTGAAGTCACTTTCCTACAGATCAGGAGAAGTAATACTTGTTGTGGCATTATATACACGTTCCATAAAAAAGAAGACTACAAATAGAGAGGTATATAACTACTATTTGCAGTTGAAAACCAAAAATCGGAACCTAGATATAATTGGTGAGCGAAGATTTTCAGATATTATAAATGAGCTGGAGACGTACGGCTTTTTGACTACATGCAATGTTTCTAAGGGAAGAGGAGGCTATAAAAAAGAAATCATATTAAACTTGGATCCGCAATCGGTGATAGAGTGCTTAATACCAGAGAAGGCAGCTGGGCCAGATTATTTCCCGTGGTACAAATAGATTGTCTGAAAATTTGCAGAAAGCAAAATACCTGTTTCGTCCCCTCTAGGGTAGTGGATTAGAATGAATGTCTAGTGAATGCATGCAGACGAGAGTTTAAAGAAGAAACTGGTTTGTTATCACCACATATTTGACGCATGGATTATTTGGTTTATGGCTTTGAAGATTTATTTGAAGCCTCTTCGTATAAAATGTAGGAAAGGAAGCTACACAGACTTTGGCAATTCATGAGAATAAAAAACTGTACTAGATCTGAAATAATCGGGATATGTAAGAGAACCTCTTAGCTTATGATGCAGGTGGTTGGTTCGTGCTGACGAAGAGTCGACAAAGACTTCCAACTCAAGTCACTTAGAGCTAACACTGTTAAGTTTGAAATGAATGTGAAAAAATGATTGACAATAATAAAAGACTACCCGAAAAAACGGACATATTTGTCCCTCCTAGGCCCGCACCCACAAAAATCAGGACATTTATACATATGGATCTTGACATTTTTTATCGTAGAAAACGGTTACTGCTTCTATATCACGCTGGAAAAGTAAACAAGCTATCGCTTAGAGCGCTTGCAGACCAGTTAACAGAACGGTACCAAAGAAATGGAATTAACAAAACAGTGAAAGTTGCTACCTTGCGTAAAGACCTTCAATGTAGAGCGAAATGGGAACGGTTCATCTGGGCTCGTGAAGAGGCACATGAAGAGGGAAAAGAGCAGTTAAAGTTTTTGCAGTTAGCAAGAGAAAAAGCGTTGTATCTTATGTATAATGCAGATAACGACTGCACTAAAGTTGGTGCTATTGGTAAACTTGTTGCTGTTGTGACAGCTGATATTAAACTTCGTCAAAGTCTTGGAATATTACCTAATGTGGAAAATAGCATGAGTCGTGTCGACCCCAAAAGCCAACAAGAGAATGTTATCGTTGACGAAGCTCTTCTTAGAAGATATAGTGAGATTATCGACAGGGAGCGTAAAGTGGGAAGTAATAAAGACAACAATTCTGAACAACAAGGGGACTCAAAGTCTAGTAATGCTTGATAATTGATACTTCTCCTAATTGGGCATTTTAAAAAATTAGGTCCAGTTGTTGTAATCGTTGCTCTATTTCAAGAATCTTATATGTCTCTGTTTCTGGCATGATTTTTAAACACTTAATCAGGAAATTGCGTTCAAATTTTGTTTTTCCTATTTGCCTGAATGAACAGGCCAAATTCCACAAAACTCCGAAGCGTTAGGCCAAATTAGTCAGTGTTTTTCAGGCATTCAATAGCTGAGGAGGCATACTTGATTTTGTCTCCGAAGATGGATTTAGCGTTGGAGACCGCAACAGGATCATAGGCTGTGACGTCTGCGCCTTCGTTAAGGAGTTGGTTTATAATAGGTATTGAGACGGCTTCTCGCATGTCGTCGGTGTCGGGTTTGAAGACTAGACCTAGAACGGCGATTCTTTTTTTCCTTCAGTTCGGTTAACTTCTTCGACTGCTTGGAGTATGATGGGTGTGTGTAGTCGACTCTGTTGGAGAAGACGATAAGTGGTTTCACTTCTTTGGGAAAGCATGCGCCTCCGTATCCTAGTCCAGCGCGTAGGAATCTGGGGTTGATTCGTTGTTGGCGTATTTTATGAGTGCGGCTGTTGGGATGTTTGTGTGAGCTTGTGCATTAAAATTGGTGACTTTTAGGTATTTGTTGTGTGTTTTTTGTTGGGTAGTGTTAACTATGGAAGAATGTAAGGCAATGGTGAATGTGTTGGTGAGATGTGATAATTTCCGATATATTTATTAGTGTAAGAAGTTTATTGTTTTGTGGGTGAACGTGGTTTGGGGGAAACGGAAACGGTTGTTGTCTCTTCGAAGGGGCAGGTAACCATTCCTTCAAAGTTAAGGAAGCAGTTGAGAATAGAGAGGGGGGAGCGGCTTTTGGTTGTTCAAGAGAATGGTGCTATCAAACTTGTTCCTGTTCCCAAGTTGTCGAAGTTGGCTGGTGTGGATGAAGAAGTGTTCAGGGGCAGAAAGCCTTCAGATGAGATTGAGGCTATGAGAAAGGAGTGGACAGATGAGTTTGAGAAACGAGTTCAGCAAGCCTAGAATTGTCTTGGATACAAAGCCGCTGATTAAGCTGTTTGCTAAAGAAGAAGGTTGGGAAACCGTTCAGAAAATTCTTTCAAGCGTAGAGGATGGAAAAATAGAGGCGGCGATGAGTGTGGTGACGTTGACGGAAATTTATTACAAGTATGTGCAGGAGAAAAGAGTGGACTTGGCTAGAGCCAGAGTTGAAGCGCTTAGGTATGCGGTGTACGTTAAGAAATTGGAGATAAACGAGGAGGCTGCAGTTAAGGCTGGGGAGTTTAAAGGCAAATATGGGGTTCCGGTTGCGGATGCGTTAATAGCAGCTGCCGCATACTTTGAGGACGCAGTCGTAATCAGTGACGACGCAGACTTCAAGAAAATAGCTGAAATCAAAACCCTAACTGAAAAAGAATTTCTCTCACGCCTAGGTTGAGTTTTCTATGAGAATAACACAATTTTTGTGATCCTAACTTCGTTTAGCTCATTTCCCCTCGTTTTATACTTAGTTTATTATTTGGAGACAAATATGGTTATGGTTTTTGGTTCCACAGTTACTTCAGTAGACGTTAGGATTTGTTGTTGTGGACAGCCCATGAAAGGCTACAACAACACATGAACTTTGGGATTTCTCTTTTTGGGGAAAAAGCTGTTTCAGGTTCAGCTTCACGTTATTGTCTATAGGGGTAATCTAGTCTGCAGGGTCACAGAACACAGATCCGCAGAATCCAAAGTTAGAAGAGATAACGCAGCGATGTTTACGGTGCCCGATAGAAAGGGGGATTCATCTAAAAAAGCGTATAACAAATTTGGTTATTTAGCATGCGGTCTTGAAGGTTTGATATATCGCCTCAGCTGCTTCTCTTATTCCAGTTTTTTTCTTAAATCCTGTATTACTTGGATAAGATGTGGGTGAATAGTTTTTGGGAGACTTTTGAAGTGCCTATATTCTGTGTGTTCATTGTTGAGAATTATTTTGTTTCCTTTGCAGTTACATAGATAGGCTATTGTTATGTCGTGTCGTTCATTGAATATTCTTGAATATGCGTTTACGAGTTTGCTTTTAATTACTTGTAGACCTGTTTCCTCTTTGACTTCACGATACAATGCTTCTTCAAGTGTTTCTCCTTTTCTGATTCTGCCGCCTGGAAACCACCATTGTCCCTTGGCTGGACTGTTGTTTCTCCGTAGAAATAATAGCGAGTTGTCTTTTGATATGATAGCCTCTACTGAGGCAATTGGAAGTACATCTATGATTAATTCATAAAGACTTGAGGATATTTTTCCTGTTTCAGCTTTGGAAGCATCCAGCAAAGATTTTTCAGTTTTGTGCAATTTATCAGCCTTTGGATTTCTGTTAGTTTCTTATAGACTGTTGAATGGTTTCTTCTTTTAATTTGTTTAGGCCATCTTCGATTTTTTATGGTTTGTTGGTGTGCAATGTTTAAGTAATACTTTTTTGTAGTATTACTTGTGATGAAGTATGACTGAGGTTGCAGTTACGAAAAAGGGGCAGATAACCATACCTGTGGAAATAAGAAGGAAGTTTGGTATAGAGGAAAGCTCTAAAGTGGAGGTTGTAGAGGAAGAGGGAAAAATTGTGATTAGGAAGCGTCCGAGCATATTTGATCTTGCGGGAAGCGGTGCTGGAAAGGGGAGTGTTGAGGAGTTAAAGAGTATGCTGGATCAGATGAGGGAAGAGGATGCCTGAAAGATGCATGTATGACACCCGCTTCTTTGTTGAGTACTTTTATTCAATCGACGTAGAGTTTCGGAGAAAGCTTAAGGAAGATCTTAAGGCGGTAAAAGAGAGGATGGTCTCTGCTTTGGTGGTTCATGAGATACATCGAATTAACCTGGAGAGGGAGGGAAAGGAGGCTGCAGCTTTGAGGAGTAGGGTTATACGTGGAGACTTTAAGGTTGTTGACGTGGACTATGAGACAGCAGTTAGAAGTGCAGAGTTAAGGAGCAGACATCGGATACCAATGGCTGATAGTGTAATCGCAGCTACAGCCCAGATTATTGGATGCCAATTGGTTTCAGATGATTCCCACTTTAAAAAAATAAAAGACCTTAAAACAAGATGGTACACCACACTTTAATTCAAAACATAACAATGTTTAGCATATTGCTTCATCAAAAAACATGTTTATGAAACAGAAACGTGTCTGACCCTTAACTTAGTTTAGTGCCTTCGGTTTTTTAGTAGGGTTTGATGTTTGGATGCAAATATGATTATGGCTTTTGGAAGATGGTTATTAGTCTCTCGATGAGGTTTAGTGGGATTTTGATTATGTGGGAGAGGGGGCCAAATCCTTTTAGGGTTTCTTTTAGGTTTTGGGTGTCTGTTTTGTTGATGGCGCCCGTTAGTGGTGCAGCTACAGTGTAGGTTGCTAGGAAAATTAGGGTTCCAGCAATTAGTATGATCCATGAGGATTGGGTGAGTTGTGAGGTGGTTATGTATGTGATTGTGGCAGCTAGTGTTGATGCTAATAGGATTCTTGCTGATGAAGAAAGGTCTATTTTGGCTGCGAGGTGTTTTTTTATCCACCAGAGGCTTATGATTGTGCTTGGGAATCTGCTGATTAAAGTTGTGATGATTAGTCCGGTTATTCCGTAGGTTGGTATGAGGATTATGCTTAGTGGGAGTGCAGTGGCTAAGGTTACAAGGGTTATTTTCATGTTTGTTTTGGTTTTTCCTTGGCTATTAATGAGGGCTCCAACGCTTAGGCTTCCGAATGCAGCAAAAAGGTAGATCATAGCATATAAGGATAAGTAGAGTGGGGCTTCTGCATATTTTTCGCCGAAAAGGGTGAAAATTGCTGGTTGTGCCAAAACTATTACCAGTGCTGTTGCGGGCACGACAAGGAGTGATGCGTATTTTACGGAGAACTGGAAAACGTTTCCAAGTGTTTCTTTTTCTTTTTGTGCGTTGAGTTTAGAGAAGGCTGGGAAGAGCATGGTGGTTATTGGTGTGGCGAAGAATGTGATTAATACGGCAAAGTTTAGGGCCACGGAATAGTTGCCGATTAGCTGGTTTATGACGTAGATTGCTACTAAAAAGTTTTGGAACTGTGCTAAGAGTCCATTTAGGATGGCGGAGATGGAAATTGGCAAACCGTACTTTAGCATTGTTTTTATGTTTTCTATGATTTTTAACTTTTGTTTGGTGAGTTTCTCTGTGTTCTTGTAGATGACGATGTAGAGCATTGAGGTGCTTACTAATCCGGAGGTTAGTGCAGCTATTGTGTTTCCGATGACTGCGCCGAATACGCCTAGGCCGAAGATTACGAGTAGAAGTGATAGAACTGCTTTCAGGCTGGATTGGAGTACTAGTGTAATGCTTTGGAGTTCCATTCTTTCGTAGCCTGTGAATATGGAGTTGGTGGCGGTTAGAAGTGCGTCTGCTAATATGTTGAAGGATGCTATTTGGATCAATGGTGCTATGTCAGGTCGTTGAAGAAGATTGGTTGCCATGAAATCTGAGAGGATAAATGATAGGAGAGAAAGAGACAAGCCTAATGTTAGCTCGAAGAGGACGCCGGCAGATAAAATGCCTTTCACTTTTGCAGTTTTGTTTTCTGACTTGTATTTGGCTATATATCGTGTTATGGCTGAGTTTATGCCCCAGTCTCTGAGGATTGCGAAAAGGTTTGGGGCAACTACTGCGATTGCGAGTATGCCCATTTCGGAGGGAGACAGTAGTCTTGCTAGGAATATGATGTATAATGCGGATATGATTGTTGAAAGTATTAAACCGTAGAAGAGATTAAATCCGCCCTTAACTGAAACTCTAGCCAACCCTAATGACTTACTCATGAGAACCCAAATTCCATATAGAATTTAAACATAATATACAGACCACAGTTTTAGGCGTTATTTGGTTAAATAATATTTTGACAGTTCACGAAGAGTCTCTAAGGGATGCAAATTTAGTTCAAGGGTTATTCAGTTATTATATTTGTCTTATAATTTTCATCGCTTAAGATATATTGTAGTACAATAGGCAACTCATCAAGTTCACTTATAGACAGCGCCATACTTGCAAGTATGTTTTCAATTGGAAGCGGAAAACAATTCATAACCAATAATGGTTTTTCATATGCTATTGCCCACAATCCAACAGTTGAACATACAGTTATGACTACATCTGATGATAATAGTAATCGATCTAAATTGAGCTCTTTAGTTACTATTATTCGGACATCATTATACTTATCGGCTAACCGGTTATAAACATCAACGCGTTCTCTAGGGTGTACTTTTACAACAAGTTGGCCATTAACATTTTTTACAGCTTTAACTACAGAATCAAAGTGCAAAACACGAAGGTTAGGTTTCCAAAAACCGTCTTCAACTAAGGGTTGTGTTACTAATAGTATTAGAGGTCGCCTTTCGGGCAAACCTATCTCTTCAAATAAGTTAGGTGATTTATTAGAACCAGAACGATGTTTCAATATGTCATCAAGTAAAGGATATCCAGTTACAATTATTTTATCGGGGCTAATTCCGCTATTGACAAACACTCGTTTGTAGTATTCGCCCATAACAGCTATCTTTGAGGCACCACCTAACCCCCAAAATGGAATGGCCCACTGACGCCCTATGCTAATAAACAGTTTAGATAGGGCACGCGTATCTAAAAACGAAGATATTACACGCCAAGGCAGATAGCTTTTCCACTTCAATAAAGAAAAGAGTCCCTTCGATTTTTTTCCCGCTAATAGCCCGTCTTGAATTGCTAGCGATGGAATCCCTCGCACATTACATATTCGTATAAAAGTGGTGTGAATGCCTTGATCATTTGCCACCACAAGCAAATCGGGTTGATGTTTTTCTATTATTTGCTCAATACGTTGAACTTCCTTTTTATAAGGATACTTTATACTAAGAATGGAAAAGTTCAGTTTGTTCGTATCTAAGATTATGTAGTCGACTTTTTCGTTAGTTATTCGTTCAAGTTCTTCAATAATACGTGAGAACATGTCGGTGTGTTGCTTTTCTGCCGATAAGAACAGGATGTTCATAAGGAGTACAGCTTTCTTATTTTCAGGTGTACACGCGCAACGAGCCGCTTCCAACTATTCCAGAAATAATTCATTACCTCAGGGTCAGACACTTTCCTTTTTCTGCAGACAGCACTCATTATGTAACCATAAAGATAAGCTGGACCAGCAATTGAAGGACCACTAAATGGGCATTGCGCAGAAAGCGTGAAATAAATTCCCGTAAGGACGGCATTGATTGGATGGTAGTTTAGTTTATAAAATGTTTCACCACATTTTTTGAATCCGTTCCATATACCCCGCCTACTAGCCGAAGGACGAGTATGGATAGCTACAGCGTTTGGTATACCCATGACATTCCAACCCCTATGAATTGCTTTTGCCACGGCAACAATTTCAGGTCCAAGTATGGTAGGAAAGCCACCTATCGCTTCATAACATTCCATCCTGAACATCATCGCTGAAGCACAAAAGAGTTCATTACTTAAGTTTCTTCTAAGTAGTAGTCTTTTATCCGATTGCTCAAAAATTGCACCAGACGCTAACCCTAATCTTGAATCACACATGAACGCATGAATTAATTTTTCAAAATAGTCTTTTCCCAGTATTACATCAGAATCTACGAGGGCTATATAATCGAGTGCTAAACTTTTTTCTTCGCACAACCTAGCAACAAAATCAAACCCTTTTCTTACCACGGCTCCATATCTGTCAGGATCAGGATTTATTTCTTCATCGTTGGAAATCACCCTTACAAACTCCTGATCCTTTTGCAATCGTCTAAGAAGGGAAATTGTGCCATCAGTACTTTTACCATCTACAAAAACCCAAAAAATAGGCTTAGAATTCTGTAACAGCATTGAATTTATTAATTTTGGTAGCCTGTTAACTTCGTTCTTTGTAGGCGTAACCAATGCATATCGAAATGACGTTTCATCTCCCAAGTTCTGTCTTCTCCAAGATCATCATACAGCCTCTTAACGAAATCAGAAGAATCTATTTCGAAAATTAATTTTCTTGTTTGATAGCAATACTGAACAGCTAATGAACATTTTTAATTGCTTCATGTCTAACCCTTCCTTTTGATGTTCTCATTTGTTTAGTCTGAAGTTTCAACGACACTTAATTCCTTTAGTATTATTTAAACACAAGCAGAGAGCAAAATTAAACACATACAAAACCCGTCTGTCTACCAAATAGTCTCCCAAAAAAATCATAAAAAACATATACAAGTCCGTATGGCCAAATCCCCCCAAAGTAGTTAAGATCATTACCATATGTGTAGACGATTTTTAGACCTGCTTTAGAAATGAGGTTTCGCCAGTACCTGTTGCTCAGTAGCCTTTCATCACCATATGATTGCCTTGCACGGGAATTAGGTACCTCAAATACTAGAGTTTTAGTTAAGCGTTTTTGCTCCTTGAGTGTCGACACAATAGTTTCATCATCAAAATGTTCAAGCACTCCCTGATGGAAAACGACGTCGAATTTGTTACTCTCAAAGCCTAAGTTGCACATGTCCCCTCTAACAAGATCTATCTCAGCGTTGTATCTTTTCTTTCTTTGTTTAACTTCGCATAATACATCTTTATCTATGTCGAACGCAATTACTTTATATCCTAAATCATGTAGCAAAATCGAAGTTAATCCACTTCCACAACCAACCTCTAATAAAGTCCCACCTTTTGGCGCGAATCGAATTATAGTTTTAATTAACCGTGCGTATCTTCGTGCCTGATCAAAAATCGTATGATCTTTGAAGTAATCAGCCCAATCACTTGTATCATGTTTCACTTTAGATCCATCCAAAATCATTTTTCTCAGCTATTATTAAATAGCGTAGCGTGCTTGGAGTGTTTTTTTGATGTTTTTAATGTTCCAGATTATGGCTTCTTTTTTGGCTGTAATTAATTTTGGATTGCTTTTGCTTTGCATATAACCACTAAAACGCGGAAACAAACACATTGTAACTTTCCGAATCGGCGAAATCGCCATCAACAAATCTATTCCAGTCCTTATTACCAAACAATAAGTAAGCGCAAAAAACATATACCGCAATGGAAAATTTTTCAAAATAAATCTAATCTGAGTTCTACTCAAATAATAATAACCGTTATAACTAAACTTCCCAACAGTGCTACTACCCTTATGCCAAAAAATTGCCGAAGGCACATAAACAACTCTGTAACCCGCACGCTTAACTCTCAAACAAAAATCCGCGTCCTCATGATAAATATAATAATCAGGATCACACAAACCAACTTTCTTGAGAACTTCTCTAGTAGTAAGTATAACACCAAAATAATCCACTTCCCGTTGAACATCATACTCCACAGAATCTACCCTATTCTGACCGATGACAGGCGTTTCACCAGTAAAAAAGTTAATTTTTCCCCCAGCCGAATCCAAAATTCCATTTTTACCATACGAAAAACGTTTTCCACAAACAATCCCAATATCAGGCGAACCCCTAATCACCTCAACCAATGAGCCCAACCAATTCATCTACAACATCATCATTATTCAAATCAAAAACAATCAAATCCCCCTTTGCCACCATAATCCCACAATTAATAGCTTCACCAATTCCAATTTTCCCTTTCCTTAACAACCTAACATTAGGAAATTCTCTTTCAACCATCTCGGGCGAGCCATCGGTGGAAGCAGCGTCTACAACTAGAACTTCATAATCTGGATATTTCAATCGCATCAATGATAAAAGACATTCCCTGAGGTGCTCTTTTCCATTATAATTAGAAATTATTATCGAAACTAGCTTAGATTCACTCATTTTTGAACGCCTTTCACATCACGACTTACAAAAGGTTGATAGTGCAGTGTTTGGTCAGTTAATAGCTGATGGTACAAAGCTATCAACTTCTTCTCCATAATAGACCAATTATATTTTCTTTCGAAAGCAAGACGTCCATTAAGCCCCAATCTTTTGCGAAGGGCAGGGTCATTTTTTAGAAGTAATATCTGTTCCTGTACACTCTTCGAGTTATATTCAACAATTAGTCCACAATCTATCTCTTTAACCAAATCTTGACAAACATTTGTTATGACAGGAATTCCTAGCATCATCGATTCAAATAACTTATTGGGACTGGCAACGCGGTTTATTGGCACAGAAGTATCATACAAAATGGGTATTACATCAGCTGACGCCTGCAACTTTAAAGCGTCGTCATATCCTAATAACCCAATATATTCAATGTTAGAGTTTTGCAAAATTTGTTCAAGGGAATCGTTGTTGGGTCTTCCAGCTAAAAATAAACGAACACCATCAATGCCATAGAGTGCTTTGCTGATTACGAATAGCCCTCGATCTACTGCTAAACTTCCTGCATATACTAGAAGCAATTCATCTTTTGGAGATGATACTGCACCTCCTTTAATGACTTCACGTTTATCTTCAGGACAATTCGAAATTACTTCACTAAATGTTGGTTTACATTTAGCAAATGTTACCATCCGTTCTTCAGAGACAGTTACTAAAGCATCCGCCTTACAGGCCAAAACATTCTCAAGAACATCTACAAACGTGTAAATTAATCCATACTTACGTGGAATGAAAGCCATAGCAAAACGGTCAAAACTGTCAAACAACACCTTAGTAGAGAATATTAGACGATAAAAATAGCTAGGTATCAAAGAATCAAGGTCACATGCATGAACAACTCTTGGTTTACATTCAAGAAGATTCAGGAATACCCAAATCCAAAACACAGGATAAAGATACAAAAGTGAAAAACGGCCATATGGTGCCTTCAATCTGAGACGCTTAACATGTAATTTGCTATTCAACATTCCATTGGATTTACTAGACATTTCACGGTCCCATCCAAAAACAGTTACTGAATATTTCTTTGATAGAGAGCACGATATCTTGAGCACTCGAGGATCGTAATTAATTGGATTTGATCTAATTATTGCAATGTCGCTAGTCAACATCAAAACACGTATGTAGCATCATATTTTGAGTATAAATATACCAATCTTCACGATCTCGCCAGAACAATCATTGAACGTTTCTAAAGGCATCCATCTTGTTCATCTTTTCTCAGAACAAAAACTAGAACCCAACAAAGATTTCTTAAAAAGGTCTTACAGAGCAAAGCGTCAAAGCGATAGAACAATTTTAGAACATTATTGTTTCTGAAGAAAACAACATACTTTGCAAGAATAGGGAAAATATGAACAAAAAGATAATAGTACTCCTCTTTGATGATTTTGAATTTGAAACTAACAATTACCTTCCTTAAACTTGCCGGAACAAAAGGGCGCTCCGAATCCACATGAATATCGGTTGGAAATAACCGCCGTCCAAAAAATGCAATAGGATTCAAAATCCCAGGCTCGTAAAGGATGAAATATCCACCTTCACGAAGAACCAGTCTTAATTCGGTCAGAGCACCACTCAAATCTATAAAATGATGCAGCACTGATTTGGAAACAATCGTATCAAAAGAAGACTCTTTAAAAGGGAGATGATGCCCGTCAGCAAGTATCAACGCAGCATTTCCTCTCGATTTTAACAGGTCTTCCCGCGATATATTAATGCCCACAACATCAATATTCAAATTATTAACCAAGTTTGCCTCTGAACCGACACCCAATATTAGACATGCCCCAGTACAGGTCTTAGATAAAATACGCTTAAGCGAAACACCTGAACCTAAGTTAAGCAAGTAATCCATAGCCTGATGATTCCATTGTGCGCCCCAACCTCTCATTCTATTTCCAACCATGCAGCCTAGTTTTAATCAAGTTTTCAGAAACATAGTTGAATCTAAATGGAGTCGTCATTTTGTAATGACTTCACGGTGGAATACTTCGCAAATCTCTTGCGGTTTCTTCCATTTTCCTTTGGAAACGCCATAAAGCATCCCAAAAAAATAGGCGAAATGTTCGATAACAAAAAGCTCAGGAATCAGTAACAAGAAACGAAAATCTTTTGATTTCTTGGCACCTTGAAATCCTTTAATAAAAATTGCAGAAAGATAAACGGCAAAAAATGCTAGTGCAAGTAAGGGAAAAAACAACGAAATTAACGGAAACAAAAGAATCAATGTAAAAGGGACAAATGCACCTTTACTTGCGTAGTCTTTGTTTGTTAACATGGATCTCATCCTACCAAATCCATACAAAAAAAACTGTTTGGCAAAACGTTGGACAGTATCTCTTCGATAATGCCAAACAAGAATCTTCGGATCAAGAAGAAGCTTATACCCCAAAGCCCTTAGTTTGTAACTGAGATTTGTGTCCTCACACAATTCAAACTCTTCATCAAAGCCCCCTATAGACTTAAGGTCCTTTTGCCAGAAAGCACTATTTATGCAAGCCAAGGCACTCACAAATACTGGTTTTGCGGGCATATAAAGACTAGCTGAACCCAAACTTCCCAAGTAGCTAGAGAAAACAAAATCTATTGCCTTACCTATAAAAGAGCTTTCGGTAGGCGAAAGATTAATTCCACCAATCCCGCCCAACGTTTTATTTTCCTCAAGGCTGCTGACAAGCCTTGAAAGCCAATCTTTAGTCGCCACACAATCAGAGTCTATAAAAGCTATAATTTCTCCTCTGGCCAACTTAATTCCAAGATTTCTCGCTTGAGCGCGATTTCCACCCTTGATCACTAAAATTTGGAATGAACCTAAATAATCTAGCTTCCGTAAACTCTCTAAACAGTGATCAATATATGCATCATGCTCATCTTTGACTGGAATAATTATACTCACTTCTATTGACATTTTCAAAAGCTTACTACTTTCTAGTCTGCGAATACCAATCAATCGTTCTTTTTAAACCATCTACAAGATCTGTTTTGGCAACAAAACCAAATTCTGTTTCAGCTTTAGTTATATCAAGGCACCTTCGCGGTTGCCCATCCGGTCGCGATTTATCCCACGTAACTTTGCCATCATAACCTGTGAGCCTTGCTACCAAACATACAAGTTCTCTTATCGTGATTTCCCTGCCAACACCTAAATTTACTGGGTCTGGCTTGTCATATTTCTCAGATGCCAAGAGAATCCCCTCAGCTGCATCTTCAACATACAAAAACTCTCTAGAAGCTTTACCAGTACCCCAAACAACAGCCTCATCTTCACCAGCCAATTTGGCGTCAACCATCTTCTTTATGAGCGCAGGAATTACATGCGAACTTTCAGGATCAAAATTATCCCTTGGCCCATACAAGTTAACGGGTAACAAGTAAATAGCGTTGAAACCATATTGTGCTCTATAAGCCTGAGCCTGAACAAGAAGAGCTTTTTTAGCAATACCATAAGGCGCGTTTGTCTCTTCAGGATATCCATTCCATAATTCTTCCTCTTTAAAAGGAACAGGAGTAAACTTCGGATACGCACAAATGGTTCCTAATGCAACAAACTTTTGCACCCCCTCTCGCCTAGCAGCCTCCATCAACTGAACACCCATCACAGCATTATCATAGAACAACGTTGCAGGATTCTGCTTGTTAAATCCTATTCCGCCAACCTTAGCGGCTAAGTGGATAACAACATCTATGTTTTCAACAGCTTTCACACAGTTTTCCCATTTTCTCAGGTCAACTTCTTTACTTCTTGGAACACGAATATTCTTAAAGGTTACTCCCCTTTTTTGAACCAAGTTCTCAACTAAAAAGGAACCCAAGAACCCAGCTCCACCAGTCACCAGTATCTTCTTATCTTCCCAGAAACCCATCTTAATCGACCTTCCACCATCTATTCGGAAACGTCTTCTCCAATATTTTATCTCCTTCTCCAATAGGCTCTAATCCCACGTTGCGCATGTCAGCATCCATCATTATTTTAACTAAATCGTTGAACCGTATTCGCGGCTCCCAACCCAACTTATTCTTTGCCTTCCCAGAATCAGCAACTAACTCTTCAACTTCAGTAGGCCTAAAATATCTTGGATCAATTTTAACATGCTTCTCCAATGGAAGATCAACATAAGAAAAAGCGTTTTCAACAAACTCTCTAACCGAATGTGCTTCACCAGTTCCTACGACTAGATCCTCAGGTTCGTCAAGTTGCAAGATTTTCCACATTGTCTCTACATACTCAGGAGCATATCCCCAATCCCGCTTCGCATCAAGATTCCCCAAATAGAGAAATTCTTGTTTTCCAGCTAAAATGTTGGCTATTGCGCGGGTAACTTTTCGGGTTACAAAAGTCTCACCTCTACGAGGAGATTCGTGATTAAACAAAATTCCGTTACTTGCAAATGAATCACAACTCTCTCGGTAATTAATTGTCATCCAATAAGCATGTAGCTTGGCAATAGCATACGGACTTCTTGGTCTGAAAGGTGTTTCCTCATTCTGTGGAGGAGTAGAATCCCCAAACATCTCGCTGCTGGATGCTTGATAGAATTTAGTATGGTTTCCATTTCTCTTGATCGCTTCCAAGATTCTCGTGGTACCTAATGCAGTAACATTACCGGTATATTCTGGAATGTCAAAACTCACCCTAACATGACTCTGAGCGCCCAAATGATAAATCTCATCAGGTTTGATATTCTGGACAATATTAGATATCTGCTCAGCATCCGAAAGATCCCCATAATGAAGGAAAAGCCTCGACCCCGGCTCATGCGGATCCACATAAATATGATCTATGCGAGCAGTGTTGAAAGTGCTTGCTCTTCTAATGATCCCATGCACTTCATAGTCTTTAGAGAGTAATAGCTCAGCTAGATACGAACCATCTTGCCCAGTTATACCAGTGATAAGCGCCTTTTTCGAATTCTGCGACCTAGGCAAATTTTTCCCTCAACACCTGAACTATTTTTCCGCCAGCCTTCCCGTCGCCAAAAGGATTCTCCCAGCCATTATGGTTATCGAGCATAAACGTTGTCTTATCAACAATCTCATGTGGATTGGTTCCAGCCAGCACATTCGACCCAACCTCCAGAGTTTCTGGTCTCTCCGTGTTATCCCTCAAAGTAACACAGGGAACTTTCATAATACAAGTCTCTTCTTGAACTCCTCCTGAATCGGTAAGAACTAGCCGAGCCTTACTCTCAAGATACAAAAAGCTCAGATAATCTAAAGGCTCAACAAGTCTAACACCGTTGAGTTCGATTCCAAAATAATCTAGGGATTTTCTGGTTCTTGGATGAATCGGATAAATCACATCGACACCAAATTCTTTCTGGACTCTTTCAAGCCCATGTACAATGTTTCGGAGACGCTCTTCACAATCAACGTTTTCTTGTCGGTGAATCGTAACCAAGAAATAATCACGATCACTAATCCCCAACTCATCTAGAATTTCACATCGACCTTTTGATATCTCCAAATTCTGGAAAACCGCGTCAACAATCGTATTGCCCGTAACAAATATTTTCTCTTCAGGAATACCCTCATGAAGCAAAGCCTTTTGGGAATCCTCAGTTGGAGCAAAAAGAAAATCTGACGAATGATCAGCAAGAATTCTGTTAATCTCCTCAGGCATCCTCCGATCATAACTTCGAAGACCCGCTTCCACATGCCCAACAGGTATCCCCAATTTAACAGCCGCCAAAGCACCAGCAAGAACCGTATTGGTATCTCCTTCAACCAAAACCACATCAGGCTCCTCCTTCAGTAACACCCTCTCTAAACCGATGAGCATCTTACCTGTTTGTTCTCCATGGTTACCTGAACCCACATCCAAATTATACTTTGCACCAGGCAAGCGAAGCTGCTCAAAAAACACTCGATCCATACTATAAGAATAATGCTGTCCACTGTGAAGAATGAAATAATCTAAACCCAAACGTTTACACTCACGAATAACCGGAGACAACTTAATAATCTCAGGCCGAGTACCCAAAACTATAGAAACCTTCATAAAAAACCTTCACTCGCGCCTACACTATTTTGAAGAAGCACATGCTTTCTCTAGTAAACTCGCTTTCGCAGGTCAACATCATGGAAAACAACAACCTTCTCTTTCTCGTTAATCTCGTAAATAACCCTATATTTCCCAACTCGTACTCTCCACAAACCCTTAAGGGGACCAATCAACGGAACCCCAACATGAGGGTCCATAAGCGCCTCCCTTAACGCCTCAACTACCCTCGACTTAACGTCGCCCGGTAGCCTCTTCTCCTTCTTGAGGAAGACTCTCGAAAACCTAGCCTTGTAAGGCATCTCGCTCAAAAACTTTCTCTAACTCGTTAACTGTGCAATCAACATAATCGCCCCTAGCCACTTCTTCCCTACTCTCCTCAATAGCCTTCAGCGCCTCCTCATCCGCAAGCGTCTCTAAAGTGGCCAAAATCTGCTCCACCCTAACATACGCACTCACCATCTCCCTGAAAAGCTCCTCAGGAACAAGAATCCCTTCCCTAGTAACCCTGACCTTCACACCCAACGAAACGCACCTACGATACATCTACTCACAAGAGAATTTAAGCTTTCCACAACCCCAATACAACACCAAACAGCACCAGCAGACACACCAACAGCAAACTTAACCAAGCTAAACAATCTAACCGTCAACCATAAAGGACACTTCAAAACCCCTCGTTTATCCTTGGCTGACACAAAATCGTCCCGTTTACCCTTGCACAGCACTTTTTCAACTTGCCCCTCTACGTTTCTCCAAACTTTCCAGAATACTCTGAACTAACTGTTTAAGCGGAGGCACATCATCCTTCACCGTCTTCCACAAAATCTCCACATCCACACCAAAATACTCATGAATCAACTTATCTCTCATACCCCCATCTTCTTCCAAGGAACTTCCTTATGCTTATCCTTCAACGACCCTCGAATCTTCTTTGTCGCCTCGCCAATAATCTCAATGCTTCTCACAACAGCATTCACTGTCTTCTTATCCCGCTTAAACTCATCAAAGCACATGCCCTCAATGAAATCACCAATATCGTCAATCGAAACAATGATGTCTCTCAAATAGTCCCGCTGGTCTCTCTTCCTCAAACGTACACAACTTCACTTAAAATATACCTGCCAATAACCGGCTTAAGCGCCTTCTTCGACACCAAATCAACCTTCACACCCAACAAACCCGACAGATAATCCTCCAAATCCATAAAATCAAACAACCCAATCGGCTCCTCAAACTCAACAAGCACATCAATATCACTCCCCTTCCTCTGCATCCCCCTAACATAAGAGCCGAAAACACCAATCTCCTTCACCTTAAACCGCTCCCTCAACTCCCCCTTATGCGCCCTAAGAATCTCAGTCATCTCACTCAAATCAACCTCAACAACCATATCCCCAGACCCCACTAAACCGCTTCACTAACACACACGGTACAGTTAGGCACAATAACCACAAAAATCTTGTCATCAACCTTTCTCTTCAGTTTTATATGACTGCCCCTTCTTCCAGCGACTTTAAAGCCTACCTTCGTTAAGGCCTTAACCACTTTACGCCCTGAGACTACTGGTAGAGCCACTTACATCCACTTTAACCAAGGTAACTATTGGAGCCTCAACCCTAGAAGACTTCTCAACATCCTCATCACCCAAATACAACCCAAGCGCCTCCTTAAGATTCCGCAAAGCCTCCTCAACACTTTTGCCCTGACTCGCCACATCCAACTCAGGACACAAAGCAACATAAAGCGCCTCTTCTCTCCAAACAACCGCAGAAAGCTCGAGACTATCACTGACGTGCATAAACCTCTTCACATCCTAATACAATTAGGCACTTCAAAATAAACCTTCTTCGCACCCAAAACTAACCTCAATACTTCAGCAATTCCCAGCAGTCATATCACTGGAGCCATCATCACAAACCAAAACCCAGTCTGCGTGCTTCTGCGCTGAGAGAACAGCCCTGGCAATCGTCTTCTCCTCGTTAAAGACAGGAATAGCGGCTACAATGAGCGATTTTTTATCCATCAGCCTTCATCTAATAACAGTTGGTAGCCTATTGCGTGCATACATGCCTCTGCATGCCCCTGTTCCAATACATCAGCTTGTGTTGCAAGTTCCAAACACTCGTTAGGCTTATCTAAAGCTTATAAGTCCTAGAAAGTTTTCTGTTGATTTCTGCCTTCAACCCGTCACCGGCTTCCCCAATCTCACCCAGTATGAGGTCTTTCGATATCGTAGCCACCTTGTCAAGCTTTATGACCGACGACACTTTAAGCCCCGTTAACTCAAACTCAGCATGCGCCTGATCAACCACGATGTCAGTTGGCGCAGTTCTCCTCGGCACCCTTGAAGATATAAAAGCGACAACCACATCTCTTTCTCCTTCCAACAAGACTATAGCAGGCCTTAGCTTCGCTGATGTCAGATCTGTGAAAGGAAAACGAATGAGAACGATCTTGCCCTTCACAGGTACCTAACCTTAACATCATCAATCGAGTAGATGTCCGGCTGTTCCTCAAGGAACCCCGTTAATGACCTCTGCGCTAACATCATCACTGATAAACTCTCCCTGGCATCAATCAACACATCTATCTTTTTATTCAATGCGGACACAAGATCCTTGATCTCTCTGATGTCAACTTCGATCGTCATAAATCTCACATCAAGTCCATAAACCATCTATTTAATCGTTGCGTTACGACTAACGCTGACCTAACCCTCATAACCCAGATTTCTCCCACACCTAACAACATCTGCACCCAAACCCTCAGCAACATCCGCCGTCAAGTCAGCAGAACCGTCATCACAAACAACAACCCTCTCCGCATGTTTAAACATACACTTAAACATAATCTTCTACACCCCAAGCTTACCCGCAACTCTTCGGCACCTGAAGACAACCGTTCCACCATGCGTATACGGCTCACCCGGATCAACACACTGAATATAAGCGTGCTCTCTATCCTCAGGCTTAGATAAACCCAATTTTACAGGGTCAACTCCTTCCTCTAAGGCAAGTACATAATGCAGCAAGGAGGAAAGCGCATGGACACAAAGGGCATCTGTTCTTTCCAAGATTATCTTGGGATCATCAATCACTATTCTATCTCCAACCTTATGAACAGGACATTTTCCCCTTATTTCGCAGACTTCAATTTCCAACATGATTCAAACGCACGCGCCTACCATTAACTGAAACAGTTTTTTCCTTCAAAGCACATCATCATTCATTGTTGTGATTTTTATGTCCCTGTCTTGCAATAGCATAAAGAGTAATAGCAGTGAATATGCTGAACATCCCAATCATTATGAAAGCCATAGACGCCAACGCGATATTGGTCGTTATCTGCTGTTCTACAGCATATATTTTCAACATCCATATCCCAAATAGCATCCCAACCAACAGGGAAACTATTCCAGGCACGCCTAGAATGAATAGGGGTTTGTCTTCAACCACCAACCGTAAAATCGACATAACCACGCTGGCCCCATGCTCAAGAGGACCTAAGGTCGAGGTCTTCTCCAATCCATGATAATTGCATCCAGTCGGAACCTCAGTAACCGTAAACCCTTTCCGTTTAGCATCCATCAGAGACTCCACACTCACCCCCATCCCATTCTCAAAGAGACTTAGTCCCTCCAGAGCCTTACGGCCGTAAACCCGGAAGCCACACTGGGCATCAGTGAGTTTATGGTTAGAAGCAGCCCCAGTTAATTTGGTGATCAACTTAATTCCCCAGCGCCTATGGTTCGGTACATCATTCTCTGAACCCAAGAAACGTGATCCTAACACAATATCCGCCTTATTTTCCAAGACAGGTTCAACCAAGGCAGGAATCTCTCGAGGATCATGCTGTCCGTCACCATCTAATGTTACTAAAACATCTGCATTCAGTTCTCTTGACATTGTGAACAAAGTTTTAATCGCAGCCCCGTATCCCAAGTTCTTCTCATGTCTAATCACATCTGCCCCCAATCTCTCAGCAATTTCTGCAGTCATATCTTCGGAACCGTCGTCACAGACCAAAACAACGTCAACATACTTTTGTGCTTCCAAGACGATCTTCGCGATAGTCTTCTCCACATTAAAAGCCGGAATGGCAGCAACAATCAAACGTTTGGGCTTGTAGGAAGGATACTGGCCAGTCAACCGATCCAACGACGTCACTGCAACCAACACATCCTTAACCGAATATTAGCCATCATTTTCTCAGCTACACTACTTGGAAGACGGATATCCTTCCGCACTCAAAGACCGAAACATAATCGTTCGACAACCTCAAGTTGTACCATCCAATATCCTCGTTCCACCACACAAAATATGCCGTTTCGAAACCGTTTTCGATGGCGAGGTTTGAAGCTTCTTCAAGATTATTATCGAAAAAGATGCCAGTGCTGCTCTTTTCGAGGTACAGCATGGTCCAGAACTCGAATACGTCGTGCACGAGCAACGAAGAGTCACTTGTCATATGTTCATTCAACCATTCAAAAGCTTCGATAACACCTTCGGTGTCTCGAACAGGAACCGAACTACTCTGCATCGTAGAAGGAACATACCTGAAAGTACCCTCCACCCCAATTACTCCATACTTCCCATCCACCAACGGCCACGCCATAAAGAGAGCGCCAAGCACAACCGACAACAGTGACAATCCAATCCCCACTTTTCTTGGGAGCTTGAACCAGCCAAAGAATCTTGAAACAGAAAAAGCTTCGCTACACTTCGCCACTTTCCACAATCCATTAACAGCAAAAAACGTGAAGGGGAAAATAAGCATCAGCATCCACCGATTCCACAGAAGCAAAGCAGAGAAAGGCAAGATTAGACAACTGAAAGAACCGACTAAAAGAAGAAGAGTCCAAGATCCAAGAACTCTATCTTTGAAGTGCCCAACCGCAATTAAGGGCACCAACACCACGTAGAGGACAAGAAACAGGGAGAACACGTGAGAAAACAACTCCAAATAACTTCCATAATATTCAACCGGAGTAAAGACATTCAAATAATCAGTCAAGAAGAAGAATCCACCCGGATGAGCACCGACACTATCACCTATCCTCAGTATGTTTGTTTCCACGCTGACGGGTGAAGGAAAAACCCGAAAAACGCGAATTAAAAAAACTGTTAAAGCTGGAGCAACAGCTACGAAGAGTCTATAGGGAATTTTTTCTTTTTTATAAAGTCCCATAACTAATAATCCTAGAACTATAGCAAACAAGCTAACTGCAGCGAGTTCGTGTCCCCAAACAACAAACAAAGAAAGCATGGATAAAACGGTAACCTCCTTCCATCCTAGATCTTTTCTAAGGAGAGGTATAGTGAATAGCAGGATCATTAGGCCGAAGATGTTCCGATAAAAGTGCCAACTGATCCCTAAGGCAGCCAATTGAAAGGCGAAGAATCCAGAAGCCAGTAGACTTTTGGGTACGCTCCAGTTCAGTTTTTTCCAAGCAACAAAATAGATTCCAGCAGCGGTTCCACCGTACAGTAATGGTGCAACAAGTTTAAGCAGCATGAAAGGCTCCAGCCGAGTTAACCCACCCAAACACACTAGAATTCCATAGATCAGCCAAGTAGAGAAAACGGCACTCCAGTGATTCCACACTACACCTTCATTAATTCTGGCTGCATAGTAGATGGTGTCCCAGCCAATTGGATAAGGAAAGCTTAACAGTTCAGGAATTAAGCGAACAAAAAAGCCTACAGCAAAAGCCAACAATAAACCTTTATTGTAGCCTAAGCTGTCCAGTTTATCTTCTAACATCTGATTTCTGGACTAAGTTGTTTTTCCAGTCTTCACTGTCTTAATCCATTGCCTGGGTCTACGAAACACAATCTGAAACAACGCATAAGAGGCGATGAACGTTTGCAGTATCCAATAAAGGTAGATGAAGGGCAACCACAATAGATTGCGTATTTTGCGTGGTTTAGACACACAAAACAGCCCCACTCCAACCAACACCAAAGTGGCTGTCACCAACAAAGAAGAAACAGCAGTAACCAACAAAGAACCAAAGGAAAGGGGAATAAAGTAGCTAAACAATGCCATCAGATAGCCAATCAATCCAGACGCAATAATAAAAGACCCCAGCAAAGTGATCTCCGCATCCAACTTGATTAAAGTAGGTTTTTTCAGTAGTTTGCCGTATTGCATGGCTACTTCCATGCATCCTCTGAACCAGCGTACTCTTTGGTTAAAGAAACTCTTAACAGAAGCAGGGTTTTCTTGCCAACTAACCACATCATTAGCGTATCGTATTTTATAGCCATGATTTGTTAGATTCGCTGACAACTCCATGTCCTCAGACAAAGCAGAATCATCCCAGCAACCAACCTCCAATAGCATGTCTTTTCGGACAAAATAGCAGCTTCCAGTAATTGACACGAAGAGCCTAAACGCATCCTTGCCCCTAAGATAACTCTCATACCAAAGTCCAGTCTCGTAACTAACAAACTGGGTTAACATATTCTCATCTTTATTCAAACAGCACTGTTTTCCCTGAACAGCAGCCACAAACTCTTCGCCAAAATACTTCACAGCCTTAACCAAAACATCAGGAGATGGAACATTGTCTGCATCAAAAACAGCAACAATTTCACCTCTAGTAAACTTTAGAGCATAATTTAATGCTGAAGGCTTACCCCCACTCACAGGATTACGAACCAACCTAACCAAACCAGGATAATCATTCTCAAACCGTTTACAAATCTCTACAGTATCATCAACTGACCCGTCCTCAACCACAATCACTTCCCATTTGCCAGAAGGATAATCTAACCTAACCAAACTCTCAAGACAACGACCAATAACTGAGCCCTCATCTTTAGCCGAAACAATAACCGAAACAAAAGGCAACACCCCATTAGACTCTTCGTGATCACACTTCTTCTTTCGTGCACGATGAACACCGGCCGCCACAATAGGCATATTATAGAAAGTCCAAGCATACAACACGCCCATCAAAAGGGCAGCCAGAAACTGAATCAAACTAAACCAAAAACCTACTACCCACTAAAGAACAGCACCCAACAATCACCCAAAAACAAGCAGTCAACTACTTGCCAAGTACTCCTAAATTGGTTACAACAAGAAACTGCATGAAACCACGATCCGTGCCCCAACTTTTGGCAGCACGATAACCCCAAGACTGCACTATTTCAGAGAGCCCCTCAGCCATCTTTAGCCCTTTAGTCCTCATCAGACGATAAACTACGCTCTCCATGGCTTCACATAATTTACTAACTATTCGGGAAACAATTTTGGCTAAGAGGAAGCTGCGAACCTTTTCGACCACCCTTATCGTCAATTCCAGAAGCTTTCTCTCTTCACGCTTCAAATCCCTGAACCACACGCCTCTTCGCAATGCCTTCAGCCTCAACCTAGCCAACGCGTCCCTAGTAAGAGGAATAGATGGTTGAGTCGTGACAGGACTCCTACTTGATTTTCCTGATCTTACACTCAACCAAATCGCCCTCCTTCAAATCGTAAGCGTCCCTGAGTTCCTTCGGAACGGTGACCCTACCTTCTCGCCTAATATAGACCGTAAAGATGATCCCCGCTTTCTTGTCATCCAACATCATTTCTAACTCCGAGACAATACTTCATTTTTCCATCTTATTCGACATATTTCCCCGTTTTTACTCGATCATCATAAAAAACATTATGAATTCCGGATAAGCAGCAATCCTTCCTCAAGACCACAAATCGTGCGCAACCTATCGCCATCCGATCACCACACCATTTCCAACCCAGACACTGTTTTGTGATCTAAGAGGTTCCTTGGCTGTTACATTTAACGTATATGAATCTAGAATCTGTATCGATAATGACAATTCATATTCAGAATCAGAATGGATAATCCGCAAAGGAGACACAGGAGCTTCTCGCTGGTGAATGTCAACAGACACCGTGAACCCCTCAGATTCCTCCATCAAAGCAAACACCGAAAAACGACGTTTTCCTACATTAATCGATAAGGAATCAAATATAAAGATTGTGGATGAAAAAACTACAACATCATTCAGAATTCGAAGTAAAACAGACCGTTCAAATCATTCAGAGATATATGAACATAATATGTGCAACCCAATCTAGAAAAATAGCCACCAAAATAGAACAAATTAAATCTACATCAGCTCAAAAGACAAATCTGGTTATACCCTAACAGCGTACTCCTAACAAAAAAGTCCAACCTCTAAAGAAGAAAACATCCTCTCCTACAAACAAGACAACAATATTTTGACCGCTTAGAAAATTAATATTCAAAATTATTGTAACATCCTATGCAGACAAATGATTTTATGCACGAAAACTTTTTATATAGTCCAACTCCAGAAACGGTATGCTCCGTAGCGTAAAGGGATTCTTCACGTTCATTTCCATCGAGAGAGGGATCATGCTTTTTATGATAACTATGGGAGCAACATTTCTGATGGCAGAAAAAGCTGCTTTGCTTCGAGCGATTTACCTCGGTTTTGTCGCGTTTTGTGGATGGAGTGGAGTAGACGCAATAAATAACGTTTATGATGTTGATTTGGATGTGAAATCTGACCCTCTCAGATCCGAATACACGAAGAATCTTGGCAGACTAGGATTGTGTATATCCATCATCTTTCTTGCGTTGTCTATGAGCTTGGGCGCGATCACCGGAATTCAGTTAGTAACTGTTTTCGTTTTTGTGGGAATTCTTGCTGGCGTCGTATATTCAGTTCCACCGTTTAGACTTAGACAAACAATATACAAGCCCGTAGTGAACTTTTCTGTTGGTGCCGTTCCTGTTCTAATGGTAGCTGCTTTCTTCAACGTTTTTTCTGTTCAAATATTGGTTCTACTGCTTCTCATCGGCATATCCACTGCAGTCAACAGTTTATGGGAGGACTTGGCGGACTATGTTTCAGATTTTGATGCTCGTGCGCGAACGATGCTAGTTGTATTAGGGTTCAAACGTGGGCTTTATCTCACTATTCTGATGGGTTACTGCCTCATTCCACTCATGATTCTCGTCGGCATCCTATTCCAATTGAATCTGCTTTACTTCCTTGTCCTCACTGCACTCATAAGTTACATATCCCTTCGTTTAGTTCAGAACCGTCATGTCCTCTTTGGAGGCGTTAAAGCAGATACAGAATCAATGTTCAAGTTGGGCGAGATGTTCGCAAAAGATTTCGTAATTATTGCACTGGTGCACACAACAAACTTAATGTTAAGCGGTTATCTAACCTACCAACAAGTTTTCTTGAGTTAAACCATTTTTAACCAATTTCTAAACACCCTAGCGTGCACTGCAGAATAGAGGTTGCACTATGACCTGATCCTCAGAACCCATGCATTGAGCCAGTTTCTGTATTTTGGCAACAAGGACAGTATAATTCCCATAGAAATCAGAGTTAAACCTATAATGAAATAGTATATCAATCGCATATCTATTCCAAGACCAATAGCTTCACCTACTCTAGAGCCTAAAAGAGTGAGAGAAATATTCTTGTCCCAAAAAGTAATGTCACAATAAACTATCCAAGCAAAAAAAGCTAACAAGAAAAGACCGGATCCAATAAAGGCGAGAAATATGAACTTAGACCGAGAAATTATTGATTTTAAGATATTTACTTGTAAAGCCCTCTTTTGAGGCTTGATCAAATCCGAACTAGCAATCGATTTCAAAGGTTTCTCATTTGAAAACGTACCTTCAAACATCTGCTCACGCGCATTGACCACATACTGGTATGTTATGTTTTCGATGGTTGTAAAGAATATGTCATTGTCGCCCATTGTTGTGTGGAACAATATTGAATCATAGTCGTCCGCTACCTTTTTGAGCTCATCCATTGATGCCAGTGTTTGCACATTCAAATTTGGCATGTCTTTGGATTCAATCACGTTGAAGCGTTTCATTATCCTCTCCAATTCAGGGAGTGCTTCAAGTTCTGTTCTCCAAACTTTGTAGCGCCAAGTCGTGAACAAAGAAGCTGCAGCTATCCACGCGACCAAAGCGACATACATGGCGTTCCTAAGCTGAGATGCAGACGTTATTTCCTTTGTTGAGTTCTCGGTTATGCTGCCGGGCAAGTGGCTCTCAGGAACTTCAATAGTTATTACTCCGCCCCTTTCCATGTAGCCTCCCATGTAGTTGAGTTTTAACACTATGCGCTCCTCTATTGGCTTGCTGAGTGTTCCTAGGCTGGTTTTATCGGTTGTGTTAATGTTGATTGTCGTGGTTATCTGGTATGGTGACGAGGTGACACCGATATCCTCTTCTATTTTGTCTATGAGTTCCGTTATCTCAGTTACGTTGTAAGAGAATTTTGCTTCGAGAACAGCAGATGTCGCAGTGGTTGTCTCCGACTTCTCCATGGATACGAGTTCATTGATCTGTTTGCTCCATCCTTCAGTGGGTGCCACTGTACTACTGATTTTATACTCTGTTGTTATGTCGCCTTTTTCGCTGCACTCAAATTCATAATGGAATGTTGCATCTATGCGATTAACCAAATTCAAGTAGATGGGTTCGCCTTCTCCAATAGTCTCCCCGTACAATATATTTGGCTTCAAATATGCTGTATAGTCACATTTGGTGTTTTGTTCATAAGTGCAAAGAGTACTAATTGTATGCTCTTCTGTAGGCATTCCTTGAGTGCAATAGACTCCGTATGAAAGCAGAACGGCCATTATTACTGTTAGAGCAGCCATTTTTTTCCAAGAAATCTTTAACAATTTATTCATCATTTTGCTCGCTCACAATTACATTTACTGTTTCTGAACTAGCCCCAAAGTAGCCGCCATCACCATCCCAGCTTGCTTTGATCTCGTATGACCCGACTCCGGGGTTCCATTCATATTCATAGATTCCATCTGCGTTTGAAGTTACCGGGGTTAGCGAAGTCCATGTAGATCCTTCATCAGTACTGACGTCTATGGTAACTTCTGCGGAACGAACTGGGTTAATGCTCCCTGAAATTGTGACAGTCTCACCAAGCATAGTGCTTGACGGTGAAGCTGAACATGATATTGAGCTTGGGACCATCCAAGTGGCTGCTCCGATGACGTTGCTTGTTGAGGACTCCGTGTCTGTGAAGAAACCTGCGCTTCCAATGGCAAAATATGGAGCCATCATGTTGGTGCCGCCAGCCACCAGTATCAGCAAGAGCAGGATGCTGGTAGTGTCTAAGATAGAGAATTTTCTTCTTCTCCTGCCCCCCTTGCCTAGAAGAATCGCTTTTAAGCCCCCTCGCCTCCTCTTTCGCGTGTCGTAGACCTTGTTAATTTTAACGGCTTGAGCTACTGCGAGAAGCATCAGAGGAGTCGCCACAGCGAGGATGTATCCATTTTTAGTGTAAAGGTATCCCATAGGAAGCGAGAACATGTTTTTTCCGAGGATTTCTGAATCGTTAACATAACTTGAATCCGGATCCTCGTTAGCGTCTCCCTTCAACCTGAAAAGGATCCCCTCATCTGACTCCTTTTTCTCTATAACTCGATGCGTGTAAACCATAGAGTCGGTTTTAACGGCGACGACGTCTCCCAACTCAATCTCTGCGGTTTCAACATTCTCCGTGAAAGTCAAGTCGCCTGGACTTAGCGTGGGTTCCATGCTACCTCCCAGGACAATGTAGGAGCCGTCCGCGCCAATTAGAGACGGATATAAACGGATGACGCCAGGAATAATCAATACTAAACAAACCAAAACTAGAACCGCCTTCGCAACTAGGCTTAACGCCTTAACTTTTCCTCTCAACATTTCCACCTCACATAGTTAAAAACAAAAAAAGGGGGGAATTGAATGTACTTCGATGCTCTCCCTATGGTTGTATCTGGTCTAGATGGAATGTTATGTCGAACTCCACGCTGTCGCCCTGGACACAGTTACCAGTGTCAGGTGGTAGTGTGACGTATATCACGAAGTCAACGGACTCGTCTTGTGCAAGTGGGGCAAATGGGTAACCTGAGAAGTCACTACCCGACGTTCCAATAGTCTTCCCGCCTATACTGTTCAGCGTGTGGAAGCCTGGATAACCGCTCATTGTCATGGTTATATAACAACCAGATCCAACCCGACCCCATCTGACCTTCAGATAATCGCCTAGCTCACCCGGCTGACCATTATTTTCTCCAGGAGCACCTTTTTCAGGCTCTTCGAGTCCGTGTTCCTTGTTCGTCATAGAACCGATTTCAACCCAAGGTTGACCTGTGATCGAACCGACATTCTTGAGTGTCCAGCAGTACCTGATTGATCCTCCGACACCACCATCCCAACCGTCTCCAGGCGCCATATCGCTCAAATCCACATGGACAGTGATCGGATTATCCTCATCATTTACCTTCAAGTCCAAGGTTCCAGCCGTGGCTATGTTTCCATAACTTGTTTCTGTGTCGTTGAACCAAGTCATTGTTCCTGCGGTTGCGAAGAGGCTTGCCATGAGTATTAGTGCTATGCTTGCTGCTAAGGGCATTAGTTTTTTCATGTGTTTTTTATTCCTCCTTTATTTTTTACGTTTTTTCTGTGTTGTTTAAGCCGTTTAGTTATTGCCTGAATACCCATGGGTAATAATTCAATACCGTTCACGCCGTAGGTGTGGGCTGTGTGAAAAACGGCTGAACCGAACAGTAAAAATGATAAGATAACGGTGAGTAAGCTTCCAGCCCAGAAGCCCGTGTAGGCTGCGAAGATCACCCCAGAGGAGATTCCGACAGCGGATAGGGCTAGGTAATACAGGCACCAAGGCACGTCTCCTTTTTCGACAGCCTCAAGGTGATAGCGATAACTTCTGGGAAGATCCAATAGATGCAGGGCATCAGTTTTCCTGTCGTACTCTATGAGACCAGCCAGTCTCATCTTCGGAATATGATTTTGAACAATACTTGTGTACACGCTCTTCCGCAGACTCCTGCTGGGCGGAGCACCGTACTCCATCGTCGCCACCCTTCTAACAACTTCGCGAAGACAAGCTGTGCCACCCACCTCCAGCAGAACCTTGATAACCATCAGGCGTCTAGAATTTTGCAGTATTTTAAAAGGCGTAGTGCTTAATACATTCTGATCCAGCATCTTCAGGTATCCCTTTTCTCTTTTCTTTCACTTAGAGCCAAGTGGTTTCATAGTCCCCCCGATGATTCAAGTATGGATTTTGTTTAATCCATAAAGGATCTTACACGCGAAGACAGCACAATTAAGACCCAGCACGGTAGGTTCATACAAAAAAGACGATAAATAAAAACATGTATGGTAGGTTATTCTATAAATAAAATACATAACAACATTTAAAATAGAATTTCAGTTCAGAGATATCAGATTTATACGTCAAGCCAAACCGTGAAAAACGCCACATTCCAGCATAATCGACAGAAAATAACATACAACATTTTTCACATCCAAACCCAGAACACAATTCAAAAATCTAGACAGTAGACACGTTAAGCATTTCAAGAATACATGAAAATATTATGAAGCTCCAACACCAAAAACAGGCGGTTTTGCTACAAGTTGGAACCTAGGATAGCGTGGGCGTGTATGCTCGTAACCTGTTCAAATGAGGACAAGCACAGAAATTCATGCAGGCTCGTTTGAGGGATACACAAAGAGCTTGTTTTTAGGTGTTTGGGATTTGTTTCTGTATAGCGCTAGGGGACGTCATTCGCTCATGGGATCTTTGACTTATTAGGCGTTTCTGGATGAACTCGTAACCACACTCGCACCTGAACCCAATAACTTCATCGTTTTCTTTAATCAGACTATAGATGCGCGATGCAGTGCATCCTTTCTGCTGTTTGTGCACCTTCCAAGTTAAAGCGAGGTCGTCTAGGGTTAAAGGCTGAACAGTTTTTGCCCTAAAGAGAAACCACAGGGCATAAGCTAATAAAGCGAGCCAGAACCCACCCATCAACAAAATCAACAACATTTTTCATTCAACCTTTCTTGTTTTGTTCGCGCGCTTGACAGATGTACACCATGTTATATGTCGATCCCCATCCTTTGCTAGCAACTTTTGTGGCAGTAACTGGTTTCACCGTTTCCGGGAACCGAAATGCAGACTTCACTGCGCAGTATTCGTTTTCCACAGTTCCTGCACATTTTGTTTGATGTTCTAGCATTGAAAGCTCTTGCGGATAGAGGATGCATAGAATCCCTCAAGGTTTACATTTCCTTTCCGGTCAACGCTCTGGGCATCTTGCTGTAAACGCTGATCATCTTGGCTTTCATAACTGGATTTTCTTCGGTATCTATCCGCTGTCGGATGCTGCGCAATTCATTTTCCAGTCGCCTAAGAACAATTAGTTTCTCCTTCAAATATACTAACCCCAATTTGTGTCACGCTTCATTTTGCCTGATAGAAAATCAGCAATAATTAGTTTTAAGTCATATGAAGATGTACTATGAATTGATGTTAACCATACATGTTCCGATTCCGAATTAAAACATATATAATGGGGGTACCGACAACACAATAGAAAAACACGGGAATAACATGCTTGCGCTAAGCATTTAAGGAAGTGAAAGACATGAATATAAACCGTAATGTGGGATTTAGATGGTAGTTCCTCCATATCTCGTATCGTATGCCATTACAAGAGAATGCAACCTTAAGTGCAAGCACTGCTACAGTGATGCTACGGATACACCTGCTCCTGACGAGTTAACCACTACCGAAGCAAAAAAACTTTTAGAAGATCTTGCAGGCTGGGGCATCAAGCTTTTGATCCTAGATGGTGGCGAGCCATTATGCAGAGACGACTTCCTTGAAATTGCCAGCTACGCCTCAAGCAAGGGCATTAGAGTCGTAGTGGGAAGTAATGGAACGCTTATAGACAACCAGACCGCTCTTAAGATGAAAAAAGCTGGAGTGCGAGAAGTAGCCATATCTATAGACGGAGCGACAGCCAAAACCCATGACGAATTTAGAGGCGAAGACGGCACCTTTAACAAAACCCTTGAAGGAGCTAAAGCATGCAAAGAAGCTGGGTTACCCTTCCAATTCAACACGATCATCAGAAAAACGACTCTCCGTGAAATTCCTGATATCTTGAACCTCGCAATCAAAAGTGGGGCGAATGCTGCAGAATTCTTTGACCTTATACAAGTTTCAAGAGTCAAGGAAAGATGCGCTGAAGAAGTCTTGAGCAAAAATGAGAGAAAAGAGATTATGACATGGCTGGCTGAAGCTCAAGAAGATTGCCCAATCTTAATTAGGGTTCCAGCATGCCCCATGTATCCCCTAATCCTTAAAGAGAAGAATATTCAGCCGAAGCACTTCCCAGCACACGTATTACATCGCATACCATACTATAATACGGGTTGTGCTGCTGGAATGCCGAACGGCTACATAACTATACTGCCGAATGGTGATGTAATACCATGTATGCTCCTACAAGTCAAACTCGGTAACATAAGAGAGAAGAGCATCATCAAAATCTGGGAAGAATCGCCAATACTGGCTAAACTTAGATCAAGAGAATTGTTGGAAGGCGAGTGCGGTAAGTGTGTTTATAGAGATGCGTGTGCTGGATGCCGTGGCAGGGCTTATGAAGAAACAGGTAATATGATGGCCACCGATCCAGGATGCTGGCTAACATAATATTTCACTCTCAACTTTTCGTATCCAACTCTAATTGCTCATGCAACCAAGTTTTTATTTTTTGTTCAGCATAATCTTATGAGCCAAAACAAAGAGAAAACAAGTTTTTTGGAGAGAGAAAACTCTAGAATGAAGCGAAATCGCTGAACGAGATGTTGGGCAGTTTTATGGTGAGGGAATGTTACGCTTTGATCTTCTCTTTTTTGATTACCTTTCTGAACGTTTTGTTGCAGTCTTCGCATTTGTATAGTGCTATTGTTAATTGCAGTCTTTCACCAGCCCTACTAGGTCTTCCAGCCATCTGCCACGTCTTGACTGGCTTCGACAGGGTTCCACATTCAGGGCACTCAGCTACTTCAGGGTTACCTAAAGCGTTTAACAGCTTTAGTCTGAGGGCTTCACCAGTGCTAGACATCCTTGAGATTCTCTCAGCCAACTGAGTTTCTTTGAAAACATCGCGGATCCATCGAGCAAAGTCGCCTCTGTTTTGGTGAAATTCTAGAGAAGCAACTGGAACTTTCCCTATCTTGTTCCTGAGATCGTCTAGATTGAAGGCAGCCTCAAAGAGCGGTTTGTTGAAAGCTTCGTAAAAGTAGAATCCCCATTCTGCAGTAACTTTTTCTCCCGGTTTTAAAGGATTATTCAATTTAGGTATGTCCCCACAATCTTGTTTATATTCGTCGAGAAGATTCTTAACTCTTTCTTCCCAGTTTATGGTACTCATTCTTCGATAGTAAACAGTTTCACGTTTGCGAGGATCATCAGAAAAGTTTGTCTCCCGGTACTGAGTGAAGGTTTCCCGAAGGTTGGAACTTCCGCCAAGGTAAATCAGAATTCTGTTTTTGTCGTAAAAAGCGTAGACACCTGTCTCTTCTGGAACGCCTTTTGCTCTTTCTCCCCACAGGTATAGTTTACCTTGAATTTGCATTGTATCGACCAAGAGAAATAATATGGTAGCGCATATTTATGAAGCCTTTGGCGGTTTTTCCTGAAAATCAGACGTTCAAATGAAAGAGTGCCTGACTTTTCACTGTTTTTGGTACCTATTCCGTCTGACTATGTCTTTGAGGTCCCTCTTTGGCACATGTAACACTCCATTTTCATCAAGCCAATATTTTATGTTTCCATCCTTCACAGGTTCCACCACTGGATTTTCTGCTGGATATCCGAGAGCAACCACCAACACAACAGCAAGACACTTAGGCACCTCCAATATTTCGCTCAGTTTTTCTCTATCTACTGCCCCTAGAATGCATGAGCCTAAACCCTCGTCATAAGCAACCATGGAGATGCTCATTGCAGCTATGCCCGCATCGTGATTGGGAGTTCGGCTAATTTCCTCATCTAACAATATAATAATGTAGGCTCTCGGCATCTCCTCTTCTCTAGGTTGATAATCTGGCAGATACCCAGCCCAACTCAGCGTGCTGAGGACCTTTTTCAGCAGCTTTTGGTCGTTAACAATTATGTAACTTAGGGGTTGAAGATTGGCTCCGGAAGGCGAAAGTCTTGCAGTGTCCACGCATTTTAGCAACACTTCTTCTGGAACTGCTTTCTGAAGATACTTTCTGATGGTTCTCCGGCTTCTTATCTTCTCGTAGGTAGAATTTTTTCCCAATTGATTCTTTCACCTTAAATGGGCTGAAGCTTCAATCCTGTTTTATCAAATGTTCGCTTA
>Ga0315541_1000484_pt1 | contig 42236 bp, 33 predicted proteins | sample SalMarSW160190MG_FD_203095 | JGI IMG/M metagenome (GOLD analysis project Ga0315541, IMG submission 203095) | Salt marsh sediment microbial communities from the Plum Island Ecosystem LTER, Massachusetts, United States - Salt Marsh Sediment SW1601-190 ...
GGGGAGATGACCCCCTCCACCGAGAACCTGGCCCGGTGGCTCCACGGGCGGCTGGCCGGGGCCATCCCGGCGCCGGCCCGGGTCGTGGAAGTCCGGATCTTCGAAAGCGATGGACTGGGAAGCGCCTGGCCGGCTGGCGCGTGACCTCAGGGCGCCTGGAGGAGCCCCGCGTCCAGAAAGCTCTGGAGCGTCTGGGGGACCCGGGGGTCGCCGACGGCGGGGCCGAAGGCCCGTCGCACCTCCTCCTCCAGCGTCGGCACGTCGGACTCGCCGGTGCAGAACGACCACAGCAGCGCATCCACGGCGTCCAGCACGTGGATGCGCTGGGACACAGGGTCGAAGAGCACCCAGTCCCCGCCCACGTGGCGGAACGCGACGTCGTCGCGGGCCTTCGGGCGCCAACCGTGGAGGAAAGGGTCGGGGGGCGTAGCCATGGAGAAGGATCGCCGGGCGTGGCGGGGTGGATCAAGGCAGGCGCAGCGGCGATCTTGAAACGCTCTGTACCCCGACGGAGGTACCACATGGAAGGGTCCGAGATCAGAGGCGTCGTGCCAGGCGCGGGGCACCCGGCGGCACGCCCTCCTGCCCCGGTTCCCCTCAAGCCGGCGCGCGCGGCCATGAGCGACGTGTCCGCGCCGGCCCGGGAGGCCTCGGATCGGCCCGCCCCCGAGGTGCTCCTGGAGGTGGACGGCGTGCAGTGGGTGGTGCGGGAGTTGGGGTGCTCCAGGTCCTCGAACGTCCTCCTCATCCTGGTGGGGTTCTTCCACCCGGAGGAGACCGGAGAGGCCCGGAGGGAGGCGTGGGTGGTGGCGAGGGGCCTGGAGCAGCTCACCGAACTCCAGCTGGAGGCGGTGTGGCGCTCCAGCGGTCCCTCCGTCTCTCTGGGGGCGCGCAGGCTCTTCTTCCCGGAGATCGCGAACCGCGGCGCCAAGGACGGTTAAACCCGGGGCTTAACGGGCGGCCTCGTTGGACCGTCTATGGTTCGTGCAGGGTAGATCGAAGCTTCGCTGCCCGCTTGCGGCAGGATTCAAAGCAGGTCCGGTGCTCCTCAACAGGGTGTGGCAGTCCGGTGTCCTTGAGTGGGTCCCAAACGCCGAGCGACGGCGAGCTGGTCCTGAGGGCGAGGCGCGGGGACGAGCGCGCCTTCGGGCTCCTCGTCGAGAAGTACCGGCGGGGAGCATACGCGGTGGCGTATGCGGTCACGGGGCGCCAGGAGGACGCGGAGGATGCGGCTCAGGAGTCGTTCCTGGTCGCCCTCCAACGCCTCGAGGAGTGCAGGAGCCCGGAGCGTTTCGCTGGATGGTTGATGACCATCGTGCGGAACCGGTCCAGGAACCTGGTCCGCAGGGAGAGCCTGCGGGAGACGGACCCGGTGCCGGTCTCGGCGAGCACCCGCTTGCCGACGCCGGACCTGGACATGGAGCGCTCCGAGCTTCAGGCGGCACTGCGGGACGCGCTGGGCGCTCTGTCGGACGTGCAGAGGGAGATCGTGCTCCTCCACGACCTGGAGGGGTGGAAGCACAGGGAGATCGGCGACCGATTGAGTCTGCCCTCGGGCACCGTCCGGTCGCACCTGCACTTCGCGCGCAGGGCGCTCCGGGAGGCTCTGACAGGTCAGGAGACGGTGGAAGAAAGAAGGAGGAGTTCGCCATGAGCAGGACGTGGACGACCCCCGGGGGATCGGACGACGAGGAGGCCCGCGACCTCGGGCTCGCCTCGGCTCTCGATTTCCTGGACCCCGCCTCGCGGGATCCCGGCTTCTGGATGCGCTTCCAGGCCCGGGTCCTGCAGGGGGCGGGGCCGGAGCTGGCCCGCCGCCGCCTCATGGCGGACCTCACGGTGGGCGACGTGCTCACCGGGTGGGCCCGGGCGCTGGTGCCCACCGCGATGCTGGCTGCCGCCGTGGCTGCGCTGATCCTCATCCGGATGGCGCCCGCGGCACCGCCGGCCACGTTGGAGGACCTGCTCACGGCCGGGATCGAGACCCTGACCATCCCGGAAGCCCTGGATGAGAGCGCGGCCGCGGCGTCCGTGGCCTTCGCCGCCGAGAGGTTCTGATGGACAGGCTCTTGCGCACCCGTCTGATCACGGCGGTGGTGGTCGCCCTGGTCTTCGGAGCCGGGATCCTCCTCGGATTCGCCGCGGATCGCTCGCTGGTGGTGACACCCGCCGGCGAGGAGGCTCGTACGGAGGACGAGGAGCAGCCGACGCAGCGCCGGCCCGCGATGTACGAGCAGGTCGACCCGACCGAAGCCCAGAAGATGGTCATCGACTCCATCGTACAGGAGTATCGGACGGCCATGCGCGCGCTCCACGCCGAGTTCAGTGCCGCCTACGATTCCCGCTACCAGGCGATGCTCCGGGAGACGCGCTCTGCCATCAAGGGCGTGCTCACCCCGCAGCAGGCCCACGCATACGACTCCCTCATCGCCAGGCGCGACTCGCTGGCGGCGGAGCGTGACCGCCACCAGGACGAACCGAGTTCCAGGGACGAAAGGGAATAGACCATGACGCACCGCATGAGGATCATCCGGGCCGGCTGGCTCGGGCTCGCCCTGCCCCTGGCTCTGCTGGGGGCTCCACGCTCCGCGGCGGGTCAGCTCACGGTGACCCTGGAGGAGGCGCTGGAGAGGGCGCTCGAGCGGAGCCCCACCATGGCCCAGCAGGAGCAGGCCGTGGAGAGCGCGGCCTGGACCAAGCGGCAGGCCTTGGGTGCTTTCATTCCCAGCCTGAGCACCAGCTCCGGCGCTTCTCTGCGCAGCACGCAGCGCTTCGACCAGGCCACCGACCGCATCGTCGAGGGGAGCTCGGATTCCTACAGCGCCGGGCTGTCGTCGTCGATCACGCTGTTCGATGGTGGCCGCATGTTCGCCAACCTGTCCGGGGCGGGGGCCGACTACCGGGCCGCCGAGGCGCGCCGGGAGAATCAGCGCGCGCAGGTCTCGCTCCAGACCAAGAACCTCTTCTTCACCGCGCTCCGGCAGGCGGACCTCCTGGCGGTGGCCCAGGACCGTGTCCGGCAGGCTGAAGAGAGCCTGGACATGGTGCGGACCCAGACCCGGGTCGGGACCGCGACGTCCAGCGACTCGCTCCGGGCGCGGCTCGAGTTGATCAACGCCCGGCAGTCCGCGCTCCAGGCCGAGAACGGAACCCGGGCTGCCCGCTGTGCCCTGGGGCGCCAGATCGGCGAATCCGCCGTGGTGATCCCGGTGCGCCCGGAAGGTCTCGAGCCGACGCCGCTCTCCCTCTCCGACGAGGAGATCCTCCATCTCGCCGAGGCCCAGTCCCCGTCGGTGATCGCCGCTGAGGAGGCGACCCGCTCCGCAGCCTTCGAGGTGCGCGATGCCAAGGGGCAGTACCTCCCCTCGTTCCGCCTGTCGTCGGGGTACAGCTGGGCCAATCAGGACAGGTCCTTCTCGGGCGGGACCACGAGCTGGAACCTCAACCTCTCCGTGAGCCTCCCCATCTTCAACGGGTTCAACCGGGAGGGGACGCTGGAGCGTGCCCAGTTCGCCCAGCGGCTGGCGCGCCTGCAGGAGGACGACGCCCGCCTGGCCGCACGCCAGCAGGCCGACGGTGCGCTCCAGGACGTGCGCACCGCCGAGCAGGCCATCGCCATCGCCGAGGAGGCGCTGCGCGTGGCGGAGGAGGACCTCCGCCTGATCCGCGAGCGGTACCGCGTGGGCGTGGCCACGGTCCTGGAGTTGGTCAGCAGTCAGATCGCGGTGGTGCAGGCCGGCGCGACCGCGGTGACGGCGCGCTACGACTACGTATTGGCCCGGGCGCAGCTCGAGGCCGTTCTGGGGAGGGGACTGTGACGAACGGCGTGGTGATCAAGACGGAGGGCCTCAAGAAGTACTACGAGCTGGGTGCCGAGACCGTGCGCGCGGTGCGCGGCGTGGACCTGGAGATCCACAAGGGGGAGTTCGTGGCCGTGATGGGCCCTTCCGGGAGCGGGAAATCCACGTTCATGAACATGATCGGGTGCCTGGACACGCCCACGGACGGCAAATACTGGCTCAACGGGCAGCTGGTGAGCGAGCTGTCCGACGACGAGCTGGCCCGGGTGCGCAACCGCGCCATCGGCTTCGTCTTCCAGACCTTCAACCTCCTGCCTCGCGCCACCGCTCTCCACAACGTGGAACTCCCCCTCATCTATGCGGGCATGGGGGCCAAGGAGCGCCGGAAGCGGGCGGCGGAGAAGCTGGATCTGGTGGGGCTGGGGGACCGCAAGGGCCACCGTCCCCCCGAGATGTCCGGCGGGCAGCGCCAGCGCGTGGCCCTGGCCCGGGCGCTCGTGAACGAACCCGCCCTTCTCCTGGCCGACGAGCCCACGGGGAACCTGGACTCGGTGACGGCCCACGAGATCATGGTCCAGCTCGCCGAACTGAACCGGCAGGGCCAGACCATTCTCCTGGTGACGCACGAGCACGACATCGCCGAGTTCGCCAAGCGGCAGGTGCATCTGAAGGACGGCGTCATCGAATCCGACTTCCTGAACAGCCACGCGGAGAACCGCGCATGAACGCCAAGATCACGAGATGGGGGGGAACCGCCCTCGCCGTCCTCGCCCTCACCGCATGCAAGGACAGCCAGGCGGCGAGCACCTCCAAGCTGGCCACGGTAGAGGTCACGCGGGGCGACCTCATCATCCGCGCCGAGGCCACGGGGACGGTGGAGCCGGTACGGTCGGTGGAGGTGAAGTCCAAGGCGTCCGGCGAGATTCTCAGGCTCCACGTGGACGTGGGCGACGTGGTGGCGCCCGGAGCCCTCCTGGCGGAAGTCGACCCCCGGGACGTGCGCAACAGGTTCGACCAGGCCCAGGCCGACCTGGAGGTGGCCAAGACGCGCACCGAGATCAGCAAGTCCCAGCTCGATCGCTCCCAGGAGCTCCTCACCGCCGGCGTCATCACCGAGCAGGAGCACGAGTCCAAGCGCCTGGAGTACGCCAACGCCGTGGCCAACCAGGTGAAGGCGGAGACGAACTTCGAGCTGGCCGAGCTGCAGCTCAGCGATGTGACCATCAGGGCGCCCATGCGGGGCACCATCATCCAGAAGAGCGTGGAAGAAGGGCAGGTCATCCAGTCGGCCTCCGGGAACGTCTCCGGCGGGACCACCCTTTTCGTGATGGCCAACCTGGACGAGATGCAGGTGCGTACGCTCGTGGACGAGACGGACATGGGCGATATCCGGGCGGGGCTCGCGTCCAACGTGGTCGTGGAAGCGTACCCGGACATGACGTTCCGCGGCGACGTGGAGAAGATCGAGCCCCAGGCCACGGTGCAGCAGAACGTGACCATGTTTCCGGTCATCGTGACGCTGGACAACCGGGGCGGGCTCCTGAAGCCCGGAATGAACGCCGAGGTGGAGATCCTGGTGGACCAGGCGACCGACGTCCTCCTGGTCCCCAACAGCGCCATCGTGCGGCCCGCCGACGTGGGCCCTGCGGCCCTGGCCTTGGGGCTGGACGTGGAGAAGCTGGACCTGACCCAGTTCATGCGGGCGGGACGCGCTGGCGCGGGCAACGGCGCCGGCGCCGGCGCCGCTGCGCAGGGCGGGGCAGCCGGCCAAGCCGGCAGCGGGAGCGCCGCGGCCCAGGCTCCGCCGGCGCAGGCCGCCGCCGACCCGCAGGCTGCCGCGCGTCGCGCGCGCGTCGACTCTCTGCGCGCCCGGATGGAGCGCGGCGAGATCACCCAGGACTCCATGCGCGTGCTCATGCAAGCCACGCGCCCCCAGGGCGCTGGCTTCCCCGCCGGAGGCACTCCCACCGGTGCAGGTGCGCAGGCGGCGGCCGGTGGCGCTGCGCCGACCCGGGAGACCCGCGCCTCGGTGGTGTTCGTCCTCATGCCCGACTCGGTGCCGGAGCCGCGCCTGATCCAGGTGGGGCTGAACGACTGGGACAACACCCAGGTCGTGAGCGGGCTGGAGGGGAGCGAGACCCTCGTGGTGGTGAGCGCCGCCCAGCTCCAGGCCCGCCAGGCCGAGTGGCTCAACCAGATCCGCGACCGCATGGGAGGCAGTCCTTTCGGCGGCGGCGGCGGCCCCGGCATGGGCGGCGGCGGGGGCCGTCCCCCGGGAAGGGGTTGACCCATGCTGCTCTACGAGATCCTGATGGTGGCCATGGCTGCCATCCGAGCCAACGTGCTCCGCTCTGTCCTCACCACGCTGGGGATCATCATCGGCGTGGCCGCGGTCATCACCATGGTGTCCCTGGGCGAGGGGGCGCAGCAGCGCGTGCAGGCGCAGATCCAGCGCATGGGCACCAACGTGCTCACCATCCGTCCGGGCCAGGAGATGTTCGGTGGCGTGGCGCGCGGCGACACCCGGCTCAGCGTCGAAGACGCCGAGGCCCTGCGCAGCGGGTCGGATGGGCTCATCACGGTGGCGCCCGAGCTCCAGAGCCGCCTCCAGGTCACGTACTCGCGCTGGAACGCCAACACGACCATCCTGGGCACGTGGCCCGAGTACTTCTCCATGTACAACCACACCCTCCTGGCCGGCCGCTTCTTCAACTGGGGCGAGGTCCAGGGGCGGCGGCGGGTCGCGGTGCTCGGCGCCAACGTCCCGGCGAACCTGGGCCAGGAGACCGACACCACGGCGCTCCTGGGACAGACCATCCAGATCCGGGGTGTGCCCTTCGAGGTCATCGGGATCCTGGCCATCAAGGGGGACGCGGCCTTCATGCGCCCCGACGACCAGGTCTTCATCCCCCAATCCACCGCCCAGTACAGGGTCTTCGGCGGGCGTGACCGGATGGGATCGATTTATGCGTCCACGACGGGGCCGGAGCAGATGGACGAGGCCTACGCGGTCATCGACCGCATCATGCGCCGGCAGCACCGTATCGAGCCCGGCGCCGCAGCCGACTACAACGTGCGCAACTCCACGGACCTGCTGGAGACGTTCAACGAGACAGCGCAGACGTTTACCATGCTGCTGGCCGGGATCGCGGGCATCAGCCTCCTGGTGGGCGGCATCGGCATCATGAACATCATGCTGGTGAGCGTCACCGAGCGGACCCGGGAGATCGGCGTGCGCAAGGCGCTTGGGGCGACGCGCCGGGCCATCATGTACCAGTTCCTCATCGAGTCGCTCTCGCTCTGCATTCTCGGCGGGCTCCTGGGGGTGGCCGCGGGGATCGGAGGGGCCACGCTCCTCACGCGCCTCCAGCAGTGGGATACGGCCATCTCCGCGTCGGCCATCATCATGGCGCTGGCGTTCTCGGCTGGGGTGGGGCTGTTCTTCGGGATATGGCCGGCGCAGCGCGCGGCCAGGCTCGATCCGATCGTGGCGCTGAGGTACGAATAGCCTGCTGAGGTGAGGGGCGCCCGGCGTGCGCCCCCTTCGGCGACCGCTCGGCCTGGGAGCATCCGGGTCGGGCGGTCGTTGCGCTTGGGGCCTCGCTTGGCGGGGTAACAGCGCGAAGCGCTGTCGGTCGTCCAGGCCCCCGCGCCGACGTCGCCTGCGGGGGCGCGCGCCGGGCGCCCTCCACCGGGAGGCCATCTCCCGGCGACCCGACAGCGCGTCAGCGCCCCAGCCGCACCTCGAGCGTGCGCCCCTTGCGCACCAGGGTGAGGGGGAGGGCGCCGGTGGCGTGGGTCAGTCCGCGCCGCAGGTCGGCGATGGAGAAGAGCGGGGTCCCGTCCACGTGGGTGAGCACATCGCCGGGCTGGATTCCCGCCCGCGCTGCGGGGGTCCCCGGAGCCACGTCCACCACGAGCACGCCTCCGTCCACCGCGAAGTACTCGGCCAGCTCCGGACGCAGGTCCACCACCTCGGCACCAGCGGCCCGGTTCTCTCCCAGGACGTACGGCACGGTGGGGCGGAACTCGAAGACCGGGCCAGGGCTCTCCCCTGCGGACCAACTGAACGGCAGCCCCTGCTCCATGGCGACCCTGAGCGAGTCGCGGACGGAGTCGGCAAAGAACCAGAAGCCGAGGGGCCGGGCCGACTCCGGCGATGGGAGGCCCGGCGCCGCTGGGGGCGTGGGCACTCCGAACCGCTCGATCACGACACTCTGGCCCGGACCGGCACGGCGCAGGCGGACCACGCGCTCGCGCGCCAGATCGTCCGGCATGGAGTCGGCCGACATCTCCAGCTCGGCGATGCGGTGGCGAAGCCCCCCGTCCTCCACGATGCGGATGCGGAGCGAGTCCATGGCCAGGTAGAGGCGCTCCACGACAGAGTCGGGCATCACCGTGACCTTGAACGTACCTGGCTCCATATGCTCGGCCGGACGCGTTCCGGCCACGAGGCGGATCTCCCGACGGCGGCCGTCCCGCTCCACCACCATCCGCACCGCGTCCCCGGGGCGGAGTGGCGGAGCGCCCTTGTCGAACAACTCCTCCCAGGGCCTCCCATTGATGGAGACCAGGACATCTCCGGGGCGGATCCCTGCTCCGGCGGCCGGGCTCCCCTGGAGGACCTCCACGACCTGGTTCACCACCCGTACACGCAGGCCCTCCTGCGCCTTCGTCATCTCGTACGAGACGCCGATCCACCCCCTGGGCTCCGGCGGCAGCGATGGCGGGGCCACCACCACCTGCGCCGCCGCGGGTGCGGCCGCGAGGCCCGTCGCGAGGGCGAAGACGAGGATGCGGAGGGCTGGGGTCATGTCAGAACCAGTTGTCCTGGCTGTTGGAGATCCGTCGCAACGTCGCTTCCCGCTCGGCCATGGTGGAGGCCAGCAGGCCGTTGAGGAACGGGTCGGCGGGGGCCTGGCGAACGGCCGCCTGGCCGGCGGCCACCAGGTACTCGAGAGCGGCGAACCGGGAACTCGGGTCCCCGAGCACGTCGCTCCCACCTTGGGCATCCAGGAGCTGGCGGTAGTGGGTGAGCGCGCGGATGTAGTTGGCCTCGGCCATACGCACGTCGGCGGCGGCGTCGTCCACGTTCCCCGCAGAGGTGAACCGGGCGGCGTCGCCTGCGGCCGCCGAGGCGGTTTCCACCTCGGCGCTCTGGCGCCACGCCAGCCCGCCCCCCACCATCGAGCCCCCGACGAACAAGGCGGCAGCCGCGGCGATGCGCATCCAGGCCGGCGTCTGGGCCAGCGTCAGGCGCTGCAGGAGCCCGCTGTGCTGCACGAGGCCCTCCGCGCGCAGCCGGTCCTCCAGGGTCTCCCAGTCCCCTAGGGGGGGGCGGATCTCGGGAAGCGATGCCAGAGCCTGGGTCTGGGCGCGGAGCGCCTCCAGCTCCGACGCGCACGCCAGGCATGTGGCCAGGTGCTCCGCCTCCTCGGGACCAGGGGCTTCGTCCACCAGACGGGCCAGCACTTCCCTGCTCAGGTGCTCCATGCTTCCACTCCTCGCTCCTGCATGTTGCCGTCGAGGGCCGAGAGCAGCTCCCGCATTTTCGCCCTCGCCTTGAACAGCTGGGACTTCGACGTTCCCGGTGCGACACCCAGGGTGTCGCCGATCTCCTCGTGCGTGTACCCCTCCACGTCGTGGAGGATGAGCACCTGGCGCATCCCGTCGGGGAGCGCGTCCAGGGCTCGCTCCAATCGCCGCTGGAGCAGCGTGTCCCCACCTCGCGGCCCCACCGGCACCTCCGCGGGGAAGGGGGCCTCCTTCCTTCGTCTCGTCTCCGACCTGCGCCGCCCCTGGAGCGCGGAGTTCACGGCCACGCGGTGCAGCCAGGTGGAGAAACGCGCGTCCCCCCGGAACGACGGCAGGGCGCGCACCGCGCGGATCCATGCCTCCTGGGCGTAGTCCTGCGCCGTCTCGTCGTCGCCGGCGATGCGGCGCACCACCGCGAAAACCCGGGGAGCGTACCGGTCGTACAGGGCCTTGATGGCCCGTGCATCGCCGGCTGCGGCCTGTCGAATCAGCTGGCCTTCCGTCATGCCCCTCTGGGGTTGTCGGGTTCTTGACAGGTTGGATGGCCTGTGCCGCCCGGACAGTTGCCTGAGCCCAGGCGGGTCCCTAGTCTCGGGGCTCCGATTCCCCGGGGAGCTCTTGGGGTTCCTACCCGACACTGCCGAGCCATGATCCGCGTCCCCACGCCCGCCGCCGCCGTCCTCTTCGTGGCGGGCGTGGCCGTCCTTTTCGTGTCCGGCGGCCTGGGGCTCGCGGCCTGGCTCGGGGAGCCCGGCATGGTCGCCGCCGAATGGCTCCTCCTTCTGCTCCCCGCCGTGCTCTTCGTGCGCGCCGGTGGGTATGACCCCGCCGCCAGCTTCCAGCTGGGGCGCCCTTCCCCGCGGGGCCTGCTGGCGGGCGTGCTTCTGGTGGGCGGGGCCTCGCCGTTGGCATGGGCGGTCGGGTGGGCGCAGAGCTTCGTGCTTCCCGTGCCCCCGGAGATGGAGGAGGCGCTGCGGACGCTGCTCACCGCCCGCACCCCCGGCCGGCTGGCCTGGCTCCTCCTGGCGGTAGCGCTGACCCCGGCGCTCTGCGAGGAGGCGGTGTTCCGCGGCGTCCTCCTCTCCGCCACCCGCCGGCTCCCGGCCTGGCGCGCCGTCCTCCTCAACGGCGTCGTGTTCGGAGCCTTCCACCTCTCCCTCGAGTCCCCGGTGAGGTTCCTTCCGACCACTTGGGTCGGTATCGTCATCGCGTGGGCGGTGCTGCGGACGGGCTCGGTCTGGACCGGCGTCCTCATGCACCTCCTGAACAACGCGAGCATCGTGCTCCTGGCGTCCGCCCCGTCCCTCAGCGGCCTCGTCACCGATCCCGACGCCCCGCCTCCCCTCTGGCTCGTGGCCGCGGGGATCGTCTCCCTGGCGGCCGGCGCCGAGCTCCTGGGCGAGGCCCGCACCCGGGCGGGCGCCGAGGAGTTCCATCCAACGAGAGAAGAACCATGACCGCACCTTCACGCCTTCCCGGCGCCACCCATCTCGAGTGCACTGCGACCGGGCAGCGCTTCGAGAGTGAACAGCTCATCGGCCTCTCGCCGGCGGGCAAGCCCCTCTTCGCCCGCTACGACCTAGCCTCCCTCAAGGGGCGCTTCACCCCCGAAGCCGTGGCCCCGCGGCGCGCCGACCTCTGGCGCTACGAGGAGGTCCTCCCTGTCCGCGACCGCGCCTGTCAGGTGGCCCTGGGGGAGGGCTGGACGCCCCTCCTCGACGCGCCGCGTACCGCGCAACGCCTCGGTGTCGCGCGGGCCTGGGTGAAGGACGAGGGGCAGAACCCCACCGGATCTTTCAAGGCCCGGGGGCTCGGGCTGGCCGTGTCCCGCGCGCTGGAGCTGGGGGCTAGGGAGCTGGCCCTCCCGTCGGCGGGGAACGCCGGCAGCGCGGCCGCGGCGTACGGTGCCGCCGCCGGCCTTGCGGTGCACGTGGTCGTGCCCAGGGACACCCCGTCGCCCATCCTGGAGGAGATGGCGGCGTTGGGCGCCGACGTCCAGCTCCTGGACGGCCTCATCACCGACTGCGGCAAGGTGGTGCGCAAGGGGGCCGAGGAGCACGGGTGGTTCGACCTCTCCACGCTGAAGGAGCCGTACCGGGTGGAGGGGAAGAAGACCATGGGGTACGAGCTCTTCGAGCAGCTGGGGGGGCGTCTCCCCGACGCCATCGTCTATCCCACCGGCGGAGGCACGGGGCTCATCGGCATGTGGAAGGCCTTCGACGAGATGCAGGAGCTGGGTTGGATCGGTTCGGAGCGCCCCAAGATGTTCACGGTCCAGGCCGCCGGCTGCGCGCCCATGGTCAAGGCCTTTGAGGAGGGTCGGGAGCACGCCGAGATGTGGCAGGATGCCGCCACCTACGCCTCGGGGCTCCGGGTGCCCTCGGCGGTGGGCGACTTCCTCATCCTGCGCGCGCTGCGCGCGTCGGGAGGTGGTGCGGTGGCGGTGCCGGACCACCTCATGGTCGAGTGGGTGATAAAGCTCGGGGCGGACACGGGGATCTTCGCCGCGCCGGAGGGTGGCGCCACCGCCGCCGCTGTCCCCATCCTCAAGGAGAAGGGTCTCATCGCGGAGAGCGACGAGGTGGTGCTCTTCAACACGGGTTCCGGGCTCAAGTACGTCGGGATGGTCCCCATCGACTGATGCTTTACTTCACCATTGCGCTTCTCTCGGCCTTCATGGTGGGGCTGGTGGGTGCGTCCGGGCTCAGGCTCCGGGGGCGCATCCGCCGACGCCTGGCGCGGAGCATGCCCATGGTGGACGACCGTGCGGTGAAGCAGATCCTTGAGACGGGGGTCCTTACGGCGGAGGACGACGAACCCCTCGACCAGGACGAGATCGACGAGGAGGAGCGCCGCTTCTGGTCCGAGCGCTGGGACGAGCCGGAGGAGCGGTGAGGCCGGAAAGGACCCCGGGGCTAGGGCCTCTTCCAGCGGTAGTAGACACCGGGAAGCGGCACGAGGCGGCGGTTGAGGGGCAGGTCGTCCTGCGGGTCGGTACGTCGCACCGCCAGGGCCCGGTTCACGTTCAAGGTCATCCCTACGTAGGACCCCTCCGCCGCCTGCCAGTCCACGCCTACCGGCGCCTGGAGCACGGCGGCGACTCCCGTTCGCTCTCCCGGAGGACGGGCGGCCACCAGCCAGAGGCCGCCGCCGACGAAGGGGAGAAGATCGCCGGCGCCCAGGTACTGTTTGCCCACCACGCTGACGCTCACGTCCCGGAAGGACCAGGTGCCGACGGTGAGCTCCAGGGCGCTGTGGTCATGTACGTACTCCACGGTGAGGCCGACGGTGCTGATCCCGCCGAACCCCACCCCCACGCGAACCCCCGATCCGGTCCCGGTCCCCTGGGCGGCGAGGGGTGCGGCCACGCCCCACAGGGCCGCCAGCAGGGGCGCGAGGGCGCGAAGGCGGGGGGCGCTGCGAGGGAGAGGGGACATGGGAGCCGGAGTATACGCAGAGGGGGCGGGCGGGTCCACGCCCTTCGGGCGGTGGCGGCAGCCCTGGTGCTGGGGGCGGTCGCGTGCGAGCCTCTGGACACGCCCCCCGCGCTCGCCGACCCCCTCCCCACGGAGGTGCGGGACCTGCTCAGGCCCGACACCACGCGAAGTGAATTCCTGGGCAGCGGCGTGTGGTACCGATACCTCTGGTCCACCCGGGGCCCGTGGGCGGTCCACCTCGTGCAAGCCGACCTGGGCCGGTGTGACCTGGCGCTCCGGACGCTGCGCGCCGAGGCTCGGGAGACGGGTGGGCGGGGACACGAGCGCGTCAGCTCCATGGTCGGGCGTTTCCCCGGCATGGCGCTGGCCGCCGTGAACGCGGACTTCTTCACTCCCGAGGGGGGGACGGTGGGGAGCGAGGTGGTAGGAGGGCGGGTCACTGCGGCACGCTTCCGGCCGGCGGTGGCCTGGAAACGGGGATCGGTCCCCTGGATGGGGAGCACGGCTTTGGCCGGCGACGCCCTCGTCGCCGGGTGGCGCATCCCCTTCGGCGCCGGCGACGGGAGCACGGAGGCGGTGGGGGGATACCCGGAGCTTCTCGACGGCGGGGAGAGAGTGGGGGACTTGGCCGTGTCGGAGCGGCCGGCGTTCGCCGCCTCCCGCCACCCCCGCACCGCGGTGGCGTGGGACGCCGACGAGGGACGCCTCTGGATCGTGGTCGTGGACGGAAGGCAGCCGCCTCACTCCCTCGGCATGACGCTCCCCGAACTAGCCACCCTCCTCGAGGCCCTGGGCGCTGAGGAGGGACTCAACCTGGACGGGGGTGGATCCTCGGTGATGGTCGTGCTGGGGACCGCGCGCAACCGTCCCTCCGACGAGGAAGGCGAGCGACCGGTGGTCAACGCCCTGGCGCTGGTGCGGGACGCATCGGCCTGCGCGGGGCGCTAGGGACCGCTGAAGGTCACGCCTGCGCCGGCCTGGAAGGTCCGCCCCGGCCCGGGCTCGAAGAAGCGGCCTCTCCGTCGGGCATGCGTTCCTGCCGCCCGTACGTGCGCCCCTCATCCGCCGCCAGGGCGCGACCAGCATCGCTGCGGCCCGCCTCAAGGGTCGCCGGCCCCCCCGAGGTTCAAGGGGACGACCAAGACGCGGGTACCGGGGAGGACGGTGACGGTGGTGGCCGCCGCTGCGGGCTCCGAGCCGGCCTCCACGCGGAGCCGGGTGCGCGTGGGGACGCCGCACACGAGGAAGATGCCGCGATGATCCAGATGGGTCTCGATCCAGCGCCCGTCGTCGGGGTCCTCACTCCACTCGGAAACCGGGCCGTCCGGGAGGGGGGGAGCCGCGCGCGCCGTGAGATGGAAATCCCCGATGTTCGCTCCCATCCAGCGAACCCGGACCCGCTCGCCCTCGGCGGGCTGGCCATCCCTGGTCACGATTCCCAGGACTGGCACCACCTCCCGCTCCGGCCGGGGGGCGTCGGAGCAGGCCTCGTCCAGGAGTTCCCTCACCCCGGGGAGCCGCGCGCTCAGCGACGCGACCTCGCCGGCCGTCGCCTCCACCTCGACCGTGACGGGCCCCAGGCGCAGCGAGTCCAGGTAGGGGTGGGAGATCTCCAGCGTGGTCAGTCCTTCGGGGAGGCCGGGGAGGAAGAAAGTGCCGGCGCCGGCGGTCACGAGCTCCGCGCCCCCGTCGGCGGACCGGACGCGGGCGCCCTCCACGGGGCCCGCCTCCAGCGAGTCCACCACCGTCCCGGAAACCGTGGCCGTCTCCGACTCCAGCACCGTGTTCCCCTCACGGTCGCTGACCCGCCACACCACGCCTCCCTGCACCAGGTGGCCCGTGACGCTCGCCCGGGTGCGGTCGGGATTCACCGTCACCCTGGGCATGCGGATGCTCCACTCCCGAACGATCCACGTGCCGTTGGGCAGGCGCCCGAAGACGACCTCGCCTCCGGGTCCGCCCCGATCAGGGCCAGCAGGGAGGTTGACGTAGTTGAAGTCGAGCTTACGGAGGGTGGCCGTCGCCGCTTCGATCCAGAGCGTGCCGCGGATGTCGCTGACGCGCCGGCCCCGGATCGGCTGGAACTCCAGCCCGATGAGCCCGTCCTCCACCGACTCGATGCTCATGCAGTGCGTGTCCAGGAACTCGTCGGAAAGGAACGACGCGGCATCCGGGGCGCGGTAAGTGAAGCTGCGGTCGCGGTTCTCGATGACGAACCCCTCTTCCACGAGCTCGGTGGCCGGGAAGCTCACGTACGGCGCCTGGCCCGTGCCTCGCTGGAATTGCCGGCGCTCCTTGAGCTTGCGCCTGTCGGGGGCCAGCTCCTGCTCGAAGTTCAGCAGCGTGTAACGGTACGTGCCGGAGGCGAGGGTCCAAGCCGCCGCCTCCAGCGCCTTGCGGGCCTCCTCCCACACCCGGGCGGTGGCCTCCCCCTGCTCGCCGCGCACCGCGCACCGGCGGGAGCCCCCCACCTCCAGCCCCTCCAGTTGGACGGGCTGGATGGGTACGACCACGCGGCGGAAGACACCCTCCTGGGTGACGTCGAAGGGCTCGGTGGTGAGGCTCTCGTAACCGATCCGGTCCACTCGGACCAGGAACGACCCCGGGTGGTCCGACCGGACGATGAACCCGCCCGAGCGGTCAGTGAGGACTCGGCGCACCACGTGCCCGCCGGGCTCGAGGAGCACGACCATGGCACCTTCCACGGGCGCGTTGCTGCCCTCCTCCAGGACCTGGCCGCGGACGATCTGGGCGCGTGCGGGCACGGCCCCGAGGGCGAGGGCGAGGACGGCGACGGCGAGGAGGAGCGTGCGCTGCATGCAAGAAGGATAAAAGAACGGAGCGGGTGGGGCGCACCCCACCCCTCCGGCGGCGGGGTGCCCGCCGGGGTGGCTGATCGCTAGCTTGCTCTCCATGGCCCCTCTCGACCCCCTGGACGGGATTCCCGCGACCGTGTTCGACGGGCGGCGCGCCTCCGTGCTCCGCGCCCTGGGGCGCGGAGTGATGGTACTCCCGGCGGCACCTCTCCTCTACCGCTCCCGGGACACCGAAGTGCCCTATCGTGCTGACAGCGAGCTCTTCTGGACCACCGGCGCCACCGAGGCCGGCACCGTGGCCGTGCTCGTGGGTGGGGACGAGCCCCGCTCCCTTCTCTTCGTCCGAGAGCGGGACGCCGAGGCCGAACTCTGGTCGGGCCCCCGCCTCGGCCCCGACGGTGCCTCCCAGCGCTTCGGCATGGCCGAGACCTACCCGCTCTCCGAGCTGGACTTCCGGCTCCCTGGGCTTCTGCTCGCCGGAAACCGGATCCATTTCCGCCTGGGGCGGCATGCGGCGTTGGACCGCGTCGTCGTGGAGGCCCTGGCCGAAGCCCGGGCCAGGGGAGCACGCCGAGGGACGGGTCCGAGAGGGGTGGTGGACCCGGGGGAGATCCTCGACGAGCTGCGTCTCGTAAAGGACGCTTGGGAGGTGGAGCGCCTCCGTGCCGCGGCGGCCCTCAGCGTGGAGGCACACCGCGAGGGGATCGCAGCCATCCGCCCGGGAGCGGGCGAGTGGGAGGTGCAGGCGGCGGTGGAGGCGGTACTGCGCCGCGGGAGCGGCTCGGGGCCAGGGTACGAGACCATCGTCGGCTCCGGCCCCAACGCCTGCGTGCTCCACTACGTGGCCAACGGCAGGGTCATCGGGGACGACGACGCCGTGCTCCTCGACGCCGGCGCCGAGGTGCGGCTCTACCAAGGCGACATCACGCGCACCTATCCCGCTGGAGGAGCCTTCACGGATCGCCAGCGAGCCCTGTACGAGATCGTGGAGGCGGCCAGGGCCGCCGCCGTTGCCGGCGTCACGCCGGGCACGACGGTGGGCGACGTGCACCGCACCGCCGTCCGCGTCATCGTGGATGGACTGGTGGATCTGGGGATCCTGAGCGGACGCGCCGAGGAGCTGGTGGAGCAGGAGGCCCACCGGCCCTTCTTCCCCCATCAGACCTCCCACTGGCTGGGCCTGGACGTCCACGACGTGGGCGACTACACGAAGGAGGGTGCGTCCCGGCCCCTGGAGCCCGGGATGGCGCTCACGGTGGAACCGGGCATCTACGTGCCGCCGGGGCAGGAGGGTGCTGCCGCCCCTTGGGCGGGGATCGGCGTGCGCATCGAGGACGACGTCCTCGTTACCGGCGGGGGGCACGAGAACCTCACGGCGGCCCTGCCCACGCGGGCCGGCGACGTCGAGGCGCTGGCGCGGGAGCTGCGGTGACGCCGGGGCTCCTGTTGGAGGCCCTCCGTCGCCCGGGGCCCCTGGTGACGGTGGAGCTCCGCCCGCCCCGCGCCGACCTGGATACCCCGCTGGGGATGTCGGCGTGGATCGACCTGCACCACACCCTCCACCGCCTCATCCGCGAGGAGCTGTTCGTGTTCCTCACGGACAACGCGGTGGGTGCCGCCGAGGAGGAGAACCTGGCCCACGTGGGGGGAAACGTGGGCGAGGACGCGGACCGGCGCCGCATCGTGCCCATCCTCACCGCCAAGCACTCGCTGGACTACTGCCTCCTCTTCGCATCGCGGGCGCTGAGCCAGGGCTTCGACGCGCTGACCGTGCTCGGGGGCGACCGTTCCGTGGGGCCTGCGCGCTGCGTCCCCCGGGCCCGGGAGCTGCGCGAGATGATCCGCGGGCGCGTCCCCGGCCTCAACCTGGGCGCCTGGGTGAACCCGCTCAAGGATCCCGAGGAGCAGCTGGGCTGGGTAGGCGCGGAGGACGCCTACGCCGACTTCGTCCTGGGGCAGATCGTGTCACACCACGCCCTGGGGCAGGTGGAAGCGTTCCTGGAGGCGCGCGAGCGGTGCGCCCGCGGGCTCCCCGTGGTGTTCGGGGTGTTCTTCTACCGGAGCGCCAACCCCGCCACGCTGGAGACGCTGGGGAGCTTCTTCCCCGTGCCGGCGGCGGAGATCATCCGGGACTTCGAGTCCGGGCTCGACGCGGAGGAGATCTGCGCCCGCTCCATCCGGGAGCTGCGTGCCGCCGGCGCCGACAAGATCTACGTCAGCAACCTGGGGAACCGCGGCGCCGTGCCACGGCTGCGGAGCATCCTGGAGCGGGTGTAGGGGGCTACGCCGTGGCGCGCACGCCTCCCTCGCGGAGCGTGCGCAGCGCCACGTCCACCCGTCCGGCGGGAGCGCTCAGGTGGAATCCCTGCACCTGGTCGCGCATCGCCTCGATCATCTCGCAGGCGATGGTGATCCCCTCGTCCATCGCCGCATCGGGACCCGACTCCTCGGCGGCGCGCATGCGCTCCACCACGGTGGAGGGAACGGTGATGCCGGGAACCTCGTTGGCCAGGAACTCGGCGTTGCGCAGGTTGAGGAGAGGCCAGATGCCCGCCACCACCGGGACCCTCCAGGCCGAGACGCGCTCGAGGAAGCGTTCCAGCGCCTCCGGGTCGAACACCGGCTGGGTGACGGCGAAGTCCGCGCCCGCCTCCACCTTGTAGCCGAAGCGGCGCACCTCCCGCTCCTGGTCCACCGCTCCCTGGTTGGCCGCCACCCCGACCACCCACTCCGTGGGCGCGCCGATGGAGCTGCCGCCTGGGTCGAGCCCGCAGTTCAGCCCGTGGAGCACGTTGGTGAGCCCGATGGAGTCGATGTCGAAGACGGCGGTGGTGTCCGGGTAGGGCCCCAGCGCCGGGGGATCCCCGCTCACCACCAGTACGTTGCGCAAGCCGGCGGCGGCAGCGCCGAGGAGGTCCGAGATCATCCCCAGCATGTTCTTATCGCGGCACGTGTAGTGCACCACCGTCTCGATGCCCACCTCCCGTTCCACGATGAGCGCCGCGCTCACGGCGCCCATGCGGCTCTGCGCCCTCGACGACTCGACGACGTTCACCGCGTCCACGCCCGCGACCTTCAGGATCCGCGCCGGGGCCACCACCTCGGTGCGATCCCAGCCGTGCGGCGGGAGGATCTCCACCGTGGCCACCTTCTCGCCCCTGGCGAGCTTGCGCCCCAGCGCCGAGCGCCGCTCGAGGGGGACGGGCTCGGCCACGGGCGTGCCGGCGACGCGGGGCGCGCTCACCGCCACCGTGGCATGGCGCGGCTGCACCGACACCACCGTGTCGCGGATGCGTTTGACGTGCTCCGGGGTGGTCCCGCAGCACCCTCCGACGAAGCGCACCCCCACGTCGATCATGCGCCGGGCGTACTGCGCCACGTACTCGGGGCTCGCCAGGTAGATCTTCCGGTCCCCCACGGTGCGGGGGAGGCCGGCGTTGGGCTGCCCCGAGAGGGGGAGGTGGGTGGCCTCGGCCATCTCCTCCAGCGCGTCCAGCATCACCGCCGGCCCCACCGAGCAATTGAGCCCCACCACGTCGGGACCCATCTCGGTGAGGGTCGCAGCGACCTGTCGGGGCCGCGTGCCGTACGCGGTGGCTCCGTCCGGGCCCACCGTGACCTGCGCCACCACCGGAAGGTCGCTGAGGGAGCGCACGGCCTGCAGCGCGCACTGGAGCTCGGACACGTCGGAGAAGGTCTCCAGCACGAATCCGTCCACCCCTCCTTCCAGGAGCCCCTGGGCCTGCCTGCGGAAAAGCTCCACCGCCTCGTCCTTGGACGTGGGCCCCCATGGCTCGATGCGGATCCCCAGAGGGCCGATGGCACCGCAGACCCGGGCCACGCCCCGCGCCGCCTCGCGCGCCAGCGCCACGGCCTGCCGGTTGATCTCCTCGGTGCGGTCGTCCAAACCGTACGAGGAGAGCTTCACCGGGTTGGCGCCGAAGGTGTTGGTCTCGAGGATCTCGGCGCCGGCGGCCACGTACTCGGCGTGGATCTGCCGGACCAGCTCCGGCCGGGAGAGGTTCAGCTCGTCGTAGCACACATTGACGAAGACGCCCCGGCTGTAGAGCAGCGTCCCCATGGCTCCGTCGAAGACGTGCACGCGGCCGTCGCCGATGATCTCCCTCATGCCTTCTCCTCGGGGTCGTACCCCAGGTTGGGGGCGAGCCACCGCTCCGCCTCCGCCACGGTCATTCCCTTCCGGCCCGCGTAGTCCTCGACCTGGTCGCGCCCCAGCCGCCCGACGCCGAAGTACCGGGCCGCAGGGTGCGCCAGATACCAGCCGCTCACCGAGGAGGGCGGGTCCATGGCGCAGCTCTCCGTGAGCGTCATGGCAGCGGCGTCTTCGGCGCCCAGGAGTGCGAAGAGGGTGCGCTTCTCCGTGTGGTCGGGGCAGGCGGGGTAGCCCGGGGCGGGACGGATCCCCCGGTACGCCTCGCCGATGAGCTCGTCGTTGGCCAGCGCCTCCGCCGGGGCGTATCCCCACCAGTCGGTGCGCACCTTGCGGTGGGTCCACTCGGCCAGCGACTCGGCCAGCCGGTCGGCCACCGCCTTGGCCAGGATGGCCGAGTAGTCGTCGTGGCCTGCCTGGAAGGTGCGCACCAGAGCGTCCACGGAACCGGCGGTGACGGCGAAGGCCCCCATCCAGTCGCCAACGCCCGAGTCCCTCGGCGCCACGAAGTCCGAGAGGCACAGGTTCTCCCGCCCCTCTTTGGCGAACTGCTGGCGAAGCCCGTGCACGACGGCCAGGACCCGGGTGCGCTCCGCATCGGCGTAGAGCTCCGCGTCGTCGCCGACGGCGTTGGCGGGGAACAGCCCGGCCACGCCGCGGGGGCGGAGGGCCGCCTCCCTCTCCATGCGGTCCAGGAGGGCCTGGGCGTCGGCCAGGAGGGTGCGGGCCTGGGCGCCGACCCGGGGGTCGTCCAGGATCGCGGGATAGGCGCCCTTCAGCTCCCATCCCTGGAAGAAAGGCGTCCAGTCGATGGTGTCCCGGAGCTCCCGGATGCCGACCTCGAAGCGCCGCACCCCGGGGTGGGCGGGCACCGGCGGACGGTACCCGCCCCAGTCCCAGCGGAAGGCGCGGGAGCGCGCCTCCTCCAGGGTCAGGAGCTCCGTGCGGTCGCGCCCGCCGGCGCGGCGCCGGCGCACCTCGGCGTACTCGGCGCGCACCTCCGCCACGTAGGCGTCGCGCCCCTGCGGGTCCAGGAGGCGCCCGATGACGCCCACGGCCCGGGATGCGTCGAGGACGTGGACCACCGGCCCGTGGTACGCACCCTCCACCTTCAGGGCGGTATGCACCTTCGACGTGGTCGCCCCTCCGATGACCAGAGGGAGCTCGAGGCCCTGCCGCTCCATCTCCTTCGCCACATGCACCATCTGGTCCAGGGAGGGCGTGATGAGCCCGGAGAGTCCCACCACGTCCACGCCGTGGGAGCGGGCTGCCTCCAGGATCCGCTCGGCGGGGACCATGACGCCCAGGTCCACCACCTCGTACCCGTTACACTGGAGCACCACGCCCACGATGTTCTTCCCGATGTCGTGGACGTCGCCCTTCACCGTGGCCATGAGGACCGTACCCTTGTCCGAAGCGCCGGCCTTCTCCGCCTCGAGCCAGGGGACCAGGTGGGCCACCGCCCGCTTCATGACCCGGGCGCTCTTCACCACCTGCGGGAGGAACATGCGCCCGCTCCCGAACAGGTCCCCCACCACGTTCATGCCGTCCATGAGGGGGCCCTCGATGACGTCCAGCGCCCGGGGGAGAGCCAGGCGCGCCTCCTCCGCGTCGGCCTCGATCCAGGCGTCCACGCCCTGCACCAGGGCGTGCACCAGGCGCTCGCTCACCGGAAGCTCCCGCCACGCCAGGTCCTCCTCTCGCCGCCGCTCCGCGGTGCCGGCGCGAGCCTCGGCCATGCGCGTGAGCACCTCGGTGGCATGGGGGGTGCGGGCGAACAGCACGTCCTCCACCGCGGTGAGGAGATCCGGGGGAATGTCGTCGTAGACGGGGAGCGCCCCGGCGTTGACGATCCCCATGTCCAGGCCGGCCTCGACGGCGTGGTAGAGGAACGCGGCGTGCATGGCCTCCCGCACCTCCGGACTCCCCCGGAACGAGAACGACACGTTGCTGATTCCGCCGCTGGTGAGGACGTGGGGGCACTCCGCCTTGATGTGCCGCACCGCCTCGATGAACCACATGGCGTAGGGGTCGTGCTCGGCCATCCCCGTGGCCACCGCGAACACGTTGGGGTCGAAGACGATGTCCTCCGGGGGCCACCCCTCTTCGCCCACCAGGATGCGGTAGGCGCGGCGGCACACCGCCAGGCGCCGCTCCACGGTATCCGCTTGTCCGTCCTCGTCGAAGGCCATGACGATGGCGGCCGCTCCGTAGCGTCGAACCAGGCGGGCCTTCTCCCGGAACGCCTGCTCGCCGTCCTTGAGGCTGATGGAGTTCACGACGCCCTTGCCCTGGAGCGTCTTCAGCCCTGCCTCCAGCACGTCCCAGTCGGAGGAGTCGATCATGATGGGGACGCAGGCGATCCCCGGCTCCGACGCCACCAGGTTCAGGAAGCGCACCATGGCCGCTTTCGCGTCCAGGAGGCCCTCGTCCATGTTCACGTCCAGGATCTGGGCGCCGCCCTGCACCTGCTGGAGCGCCACCTCCAGCGCCGTGACGTGATCCCCCTCCTTGATGAGGCGGGCGAAGCGCCGCGAGCCGGTGACGTTGGTGCGCTCCCCCACGTTCACGAAGAGGGAATCGGGGCCGATGGTGAGGGGCTCGAGCCCGGACAGGCGCGTGCGCCGCGGCCGCTCCGGGACCGTCCGGGGGGCCAACCCCTCCACTGCCCGGGCTATGGCCCGGATGTGCTCGGGGCGAGTGCCGCAGCAACCGCCCACGATGTTCAGGAACCCGGCCTCGGCGAAGGAACGCAGCACCCGGGCCATGTGCTCGGGTGTGTCGTCGTACTCCCCCAGCTCGTTGGGTAGCCCGGCGTTGGGGTAGCAGCTCACCGGGAGCTCGGCCACCTCGGACAGCTCTTCCAGGAAGGGGCGGAGCTGGTCCGCACCCAGGGCACAGTTCAGCCCCACGCTCAGGAGCCCCCGCGCACGCCCGGGTCCGGGCTGCACGCCGTGGCGCACCGAGTTGTAGAACGCCTCGGGGGTCTGCCCGGACAAGGTGCGTCCGCTCTTGTCGGTGATGGTTCCCGACACCATCACCGGCACGTCCTCCCCCAGCTCCGCGAGGATCCCGGAGATCGCGAAAAGCGCCGCCTTGCCGTTCAACGTGTCGAAGACGGTCTCCACCAGGAGGACGTCGGCGCCCCCCTCCAACAGACCCCGCGCCTGCTCGCCGTAGGCTGCCGCCAGCTCGTCGAAGGTGACGTTGCGCGCCCCCGGGTCTCCCACGTCGGGGGAGATGGAGGCGGAGCGGGTCGTGGGCCCCAGCGCGCCCAGGACCCAGCGGGGGCGCGACGGGTCCCGGGCTTCGGCCTCGTCGGCGGCGGCACGGGCCAGGCGGGCCGCTTCCCGGTTGATGTCGCGGACGGCCTCCTCCAGCCCGTAGTCCGCCAGGGACACGCGAGTGGCGTTGAAGGTGTTGGTCTCGATGAGGTCGGCACCCGCCTCCAGGTACGAGCGGTGGATGGCCGTGACGACGTCCGGGCGGGTGAGGCTCAGGAGGTCGTTGGCGCCCTGAAGGGGGCGGGGGTGCTCCCGGAAGCGCTCGCCCCGGAAGTCGTCCTCTCCCAGACGGTACCCCTGGATCATGGTGCCCATGGCGCCGTCCATGACCAGGATGCGCCGAGCCAGGTGCTCGCGGAGGAAGGCGGCCCGCTGGGCGCGCTTCGATGCCGACGACCGTGGATCCATGACAGGTGCTCTCCAAAACCGGGACCCCACCGCGCGGCAGCGCGGAGGGGTCCGGGCCTTTTAGCTCGTTCGCCTGGAGCCCGGAGGCTCAGGCTGGGCCGCAATACGCCGCAAATCGCCCGGAATCTTTTGTATCGGGAAGCTAGGCGCCCGGCGGAGCCGGGGGAAGGCCCTGCCGGTCTCCCGGCGGGGCCCGCCCGTCACCTCAGCGGCTCAGCCAGTAGCTGGCTTTGATCATGAAGACGTTCTCCGACTCGGCGCCGAACAGGTCGCCCACGTCGCGGCCCAGGTCGAAGGCTCCTTGCTGCACGTAGTGGTCGCGTCCCTGAGACCACACGACGAAGAGCACCGAGCCCGGGCGGTACTCCCAGCGCAGCACCGTGTTGGACCGGAACTGCTTGAAGTTGAAGTCCGGCCGGTCCAGGGCCTCCGCGTTGCCGTCTCCGTCCACGTCCACGAGCACCTCGTTCCCGTCCGTGCGCGCGGACAGCACGTCGAAGCGGTCCACATACCGGTCGGCCACCGGGTCCGCCACCCGCTTGTACTCGCCGTAGGACCCGGCGCTCACGAAGGGCTCGGCGTAGACCTGGAGGGACAGATCCGGCGTGAAGGCGTACTCGGCCCGCAGCGCCAGGCCCACCGTGGTCTGCTCGATGCGCGCGAACAGGTAGTGGGTGCGTGCGCCCCGGAAGGAGTCCACCCACTGGTAGTCGTCGTGGTTCCAGTTCAGGGTGGACCCCACGGAGAACGTCGCCCTCCCCGACGGGCGGAAGCGCAGGCTCGGCGAGAGCCCTCCGCTCCAGGAATCGCTCTCGCCCCGGACGTTGCCCCAGGTGTTGAGGTGGAACTGCACGACCTTGCGCGAGTCCGAGTTGAGGCCGGCCCACCAGTTCGTCGAGGCTTCGCGCTTGAAGAGGGGTCCGCCACGGAGGACGCGCCCCGAGTACGCGCTCAGGTCGCGGTTCACGCCGCCGTAGCTTCCCCGGAAATTCTGCAACTGGAAGGACCCGTTGACGTTCCCGCCCAGCCCTCCCTGGTCCCAGTCGTAGTTGTGCCCCATCCAACCGTTCAGGTTGACGTTCCACTGGCGAAACGCTCCCTGCGGCGTGCTCTGCTGGTATTGGACCCACACCCAGTTGGTGAACGAGTCGGCGTCGCGCTGGTACCCCATGTCGTTGACCTCGAACCCGGGCGAGCGCGTGTGCAGGCCCGTCGAGAAGCGCCAGTGCTCCCCGCCGATCTTGCCGAACGCCAGGTAGGCGGATCCTCCCGAGAGGTCGGTGCGCGTCGGATCGTAGGTGAAGCTCTCGGCGTCGGGGCGCTGGAAGTAGCGCACCGCGGAGCGCTGCGTCCGGGCGACGGCATCGGCGGAGCCCTGCACCTGCGACCCCAGCACGTATCCCGACAGCTCGTACCTCTCCCCCGCGAAGCGATGCCGGAAATCCACCCCGCCGGCGTAGGCGGCGTTATGGAGCTCCAGGTCGGCGGCCACGCCGCGGTCACGGTTCACCGCGGTGCCGATGAGTCCCACCGCCGAGCGTCCCTCCCGGAAGTCCTTCTGGAGCCGCACCATGCCGTAGCTCGTGAGCGGCTCGACGGACTGTTCGTAGCGCTCCCCCGTCTCCGGGGCCACCCGCGCGCTCTCCTCGGACGTGAGCGCGTGCAGCGCGCCCACGGACCATCCCCCCGACGTCTTCCCCGAGAGCTTCCAGGCGCCCAGGATCGTGGTCTGCGGGTCCGAGTCGCTGTACCCGTCGTCGTCCACGGACCCCTGGGGGGGACGCCCGATCCGCCGCGAGTAGAAGAGCGACTCGTTGGCGCCGTCCCCGTCGCCCAGAGCGATGCCGAACCGGAAGATTCCCGACCCCTCCAGGAAGAAGGGCCGGCGCTCGGGGAAGAACGTCTCGAACGCCGTGAGGTTCACCTGGGCCGGGTCCGCCTCCACCTGGCCGAAGTCCGGGTTGATGGTCAGGTCCAGCGTCAGGTTGCTGGTGACCCCGTACTTCACGTCGGCGCCCACCGCACCGAACCCGTCGTTCCGCTCGTAGAATGGGTTCTCCGCCTCCCCGGGCGAACGCTCCAGCCGAGCCACCGCGTACGGGAGGATCTCCATGTGGCGCGGGGCCTTCAGGTCCTCCAGCCCGCGGAGCTCGCCGAACTTCGACACGATGGCCGACTCCCTCCGGCTCAAGGGCGCCCACAGGGAGAGCTCGTCCCGGCGCGCGATCTCACGGTAGAACTCGATGCCCCATGTTTGCTCCGCGGCGTCCTTGAAGCGGAGCTGCGAATAGGGGATCCGGAACTCGGCGGTCCATCCCTCGTCGTCCCGGGTGGTGGCCACGTCCCACACCGCGTCCCACCCCGAGTCCTCGTTGATGTCGTCGAAGTGGTAGACGTCCATCTTCACGCCCACCGGGTTCACCGCGAACTGGAACGCGGTGCGCCGGTCGAAGTAGGAGTCCACCACCACGCCCACCTTGTCGGAGTACGACTCCTGATCCCGGCGGGTGAGCTGTCCGACGATGGCGGAGGCGTCGGACTCGTACGCCCGGATCGCCACGTAGAGGGCGTCCTCGCCGTAGAGGACGCGCGCCTCGGTGCGCTCCGTGGCCGGGAACCCTTCGTTGGGCTCGAACTGGGTGAACTCCGTGGCGATGGGCGCCTGGAGCCAGGGGGCCTCCACCGCGCGGCCGTCGATCTCGATGTCGGCTCCGCGGACCCGGACGGCCTGCAAGGTGAGCGGCCCGCTTCCGTTCTGGTTGCTCTGCGCGTCCAATCCGCCCGCCGCCAGAAGCGCAGCAGCCAAGGCCATCCCCACGCCACCCCGTCGGCTCATCGCTTCGCCCTCTGTGCGTGGTCCCCCGCCGCTCCCGTCCCCACCTTCGGACAGACGAACCCCCTCCCGGGGTTACGTCGGGGCCTCTCCTCCATACGGGACCCGCGACCCGGCGGTTTCCCGCCCGCTCGCCGGGCGGCGGAGGTTTGCCGAGATTGTCGGGGTGCTGCGCCGGTCAGTGAGCCGCGCGGCGCACCAGGGACGGCCGCGGACGGGGGCGGGGGGTCCGCTCCCCCGGCGGCCCGGACGCCTCGCGGGGTGGAACGGAGGACGGCGATGCCATTGAAGGACCTTCCCCGGCCCAAGGCCGGTTCAGCGTTCTACAGGGCCCACGGTCTCGGCAACGACTACCTGGTCTTCGAGGAGGGCGATGCGTGGACCCTCTCGTCCCGGGCGGTGGAGCGGGTATGTGATCGCTTCCTGGGCCTTGGAAGCGACGGGATCGTGCTCCTTCTGAAGGACCGCACGGACGGGGTCTTCCGCCTGCGCATGTTCAACCCCGATGGAGGGGAGTTCGAGCGGAGCGGCAACGGGCTTCGATGCCTGGGCTCGTACCTGGCCTTCCGCGGTTGGGTCGAACGGCGCTCCTTCGTCGTGGAGGTGGCCGGGGACAGGATCCCCATGACCGTGCACGCGGTCGCGGCCGGCGTCCATGACATCTCCGTGGACATGGGCCAGGTGGTCACGGGTCCGGCGGCCGTGGCGTTGGATCCGGCGGCGCTGGACAAGGACGGAAGGCTGCCCGGGCCCGACGGCAAGCCGTTGGACATCACGCCCGTGTCCGTGGGCAACCCCCACGTGGTGGTGTGGAGCGAGGACCCGACCATGGAGGAGCTGAAGGCCATCGGCCCCTTCGTGGCCACGCACCCCGCCATCGCCCACGGCACCAACATGCAGCTCGCCAAGGTGGTGGGGCCACGCGAGTGCCGCGCCCTCATCTGGGAGCGGGGCGTGGGCCACACGTGGGCCTCGGGGACGTCGTCGTGCGCTGTTGCCACCGCCTCGGTGGTGCGCAAGGCCGTCGAACCAGGGCTGATCACCGTCCACCTGGAGGGCGGCGACCTGCACGTGAACGTCACCGAGGACCTGCGCGTGGAGCTACGGGGACCGGTGGAGGAGGTCGCCGAGGGGCGGCTCACCCCCGCGTTCGTCGCGAGGCTGGCGGGATTCGGCGCCTGAGCTGCGCAGGAACGGTCCCGGGCTCGCTACGTCCTCACCCGCCTCAGCAAGACCAACGCGGCGGCGAAGAAGAGGACGTTGGGGATCCAGGCCGCGGCCAAGGGGGCCATGGTGCCGGCGCCCCCCAGGGCCCCGGAGACCTTGAACAGGAGCAGGTACAGGATGGTGGTCCCCAGGGACACGCCGATCCCGTAGGCGGTGCCCCCGCGGCCGGTGCTGGTGGCCAGGGGGACGCCGAAGAGGATCACCACGAGCGTCGCCACCGGGATGGAGAACTTCTGCTCCCGCTTCACGAGGAGCTGGGCCGGGTCACCTCCGGACCGCTCGACGATGCGCGCCAGGCGGTCCACCTCCTTGTATGTCATCTCTTCGGGCTTGCGGGGCGACTCGAGGAGCTCCTGGGGCGCCTCGGTCATCCCGGCCATGCTCATGCGCTCGAACTGGTAGACCCTATGCACACTGTCGGGGGAGAAGCGGCGCAGGTACCCGCGGGTGAACATCCACCCCTTCTCGGGGTCGTGGTGCATGGCGTCGGCCAGGACGTGGAGGCCGCCGCTTCCTGCGCTGGGAGGGATCTCGATGATCACGTTGTCCACGCGGCGGTCGGGAGCGTCCAGGCGCCCGACCTGCCACGTGGTGCCGTTCTCGGACTGGTAGACGAAGTCCGCCCGCCACGAGCGCCGCGGGTCCTCGTCCCGGAGGATCTGGGCGGCGACGCGATTGCTCCGGGGAACCAGTTCGGTGAGCCCCAGTGCCACCACCGTGAGGAGGAGCCCCATCACGAGGATGGGGCGGGCCACTCGGTGGAAGGAGATCCCGCCGGCCTTGGCGGCCACGATCTCCCGGTGCGTGGTCATGGAGTGGATGGTGAACACCGCCGCCACCAGCGCGGCGATGGGGAAGGACCACTGGACGAACAAGGGAAGCTGGAAGAGGTAGGCCTTGGCCACCTCGGCCCGGGTGAGCCCCCGGTCCAGGTACGTGTCCAGGTTCTCGGTGATGTCCCCGAGGATGAACAGGGGAGGCGAGGCCGCCAGGAATACGAGGAAGAGCTTGAGGAACGTCCTGGCCACGAGTCGGTCGAGGATGCGGATCATGCGCCCGCCCCCGCCGGAGTGCGCCGGGCCAGACGCGCCACCGCGTCCCTGAGCCTGAGCCAACTGTCCTCCCAGCCCCCGCCGCGGACCGTGGAGCCGGCCCTCCCCATGCGGCTCACGAGGAGTACGCCCACGGCCAGGAAGACCAGGTTGGGGACCCACATGGTGACGAAGGGATCCGCCACGCGCCGGTCCGCCAGAGCCTCGCCGCCGATGAGTCCCATCCAGTACACGGCGAATACCGCCGTGGAGGCTCCCACCACCATCCCCACGCCTCCCCGGGGGAACCGGAGCGCCAGCGGCGGCCCGATGAGGGTGAAGACGAGGCAGGCCACTGCGATGGCCCACTTCTTATGGAGCTCCACCCGGTACCGGTTGGCCGTCTCGTGGAGCGATTCGAGCTGGGAGACATGGGTCCGGGTCCCCACCACCACTCCCTGGGTCAGCGGGTCGCGGGACAGGAGGGTGGCGTTGTCCGGGGGCCTGGAGCCGGCGTTCTCCTTGGTGGCCTGGAAGGTGGCCAGGGTCCCCAGGTCGGTCTCCACCGGGCGGCCCAGGGCCAGCCGCACCGCCTCCAGGGCCCGCTCCTTGTTCCGCTTGCGCACCACAGCCTGCTCCAGGTCACGCTCCACGGCTTGCTCGATGAGCATGTCGAAGCCCATCTCCCGGTCGCCGCGCTCGGCGCCCCCCATGCGCCGGTCCAACTCGTCGCCCACGCCCCGGAGGGGGACGATCTGCTTCTCGAAGTACACGTGCTGGAAGCCGCCCTCCCGGTCGGCCTGTACCTCCCGGACCTCCCCGTCGTACAGGGTCAGGTACAGGTCGGTGCGCTCCTCGTTGAACGCCATCTGGCCCCGGGCCGCGTAGGTGGTGCGCTGTCGGAGGGCGTTGTTGCGGTCGAAGATGGTCACGTCCTCCAGCGTGTTCGTGGCCGGGTCGATGCGCGCGGCGGTGAGGAAGTAGTGCTCCATCCCGTCCTGGGTGCGGATGTCGTTGACCACCTGTTCCCGGAGCTCGAAGGTCGGGCTCTTGCGACCGATGTCCATGAGGAGGTTCTTTAGCCGGTGGTTGGCCTCCGGGAGCACGGTATCATTGAAGTAGAGCATGCCCAGGGTGGCCACCGCGCCCATGCCCAGGAGGGGCACCAGGACGCGGGTGGGGCGCACGCCACCGGCGGACATGGCCATGATCTCGTTGTTCTCGGTGAGCTCGCTGAAGGCGTAGAGGACGGCCACCAGCACCGCCATGGGGAGGGACAACGCCACGGTATGCGGTAGGGACAGGACCAGGAACTCCACGATCACCGTCCACGAGAGCCCTTTGCCCACGAGCGAGTCGATACGCTGCGCCACCGCGTTCAGGAAGATCAGCCCCGTGATGGTGGAGAGGCTGAACAGGAACGGGCCCATGTGGGCCCGCACCAGGTATCGGCTGAGCACTCCCATCCGCATCGCGGGGATCCTCGGGTCGGCGTCGACGAGCCAGACGGCGCGCCAAGCTAGGCCCGGAGGGCTTGCCGCCTCAAGGTGGCGCGCGCTCCGGGTCCTGCCGCGTCGCCCGTCCCGTACACCCCGACTCCCCCGTCGGTCCTCGGGCTGACGCGCCGCCGTGCTCCTCCGCCTCCTCGTTCTCGTCCTCTCCCTGGGCCTTCCCCGCGCCCCCGCAGATGGCGCCGCCGCTCCCTCCGGTGGCCCGCCGGAGCTGGCCGCGCCGGCGGGCGGCGTCCAGGCGGACACGGTGCTCCGAACCGACCTGGGCCGAGCGCCGCGCTCGGTAGCGGCGGGACTCGCCGCCGACGAGGGCGCTCCCCATGCGCGCCTGGGACTCCGGCGGATCCCCGTGATGTCCGGGGGCGCGCTGGCTCCTGTGGCGCTCCCCCTCCTCTTCGGTCAGGCTCCGGGGGAGACGTGGGCGGCCCGCCTGGCGCGCCAGGCCGAACCGGAGGCGCTCCTGGCCGGGCTCCTCCGCGCCCGGGTGGCCGAGTGGGGACGCTCTCCCGCGGATACCTCCTTCTTCCTTCCGGCGGCGCCGGCTGTCGTCTCCCCAACGGAGGCAGCGGCAGGGGACGAGCTCCCCCGCTTAGTCACCGACTTCGCCGACCTCGCCCTGAGGGTGCGCAGCCGCATGGAGCTCGGCGGCGACTGGTCCCGCTACACCCCCTGCGACCCCCACCTCAAGATCAGCTGCACGCCGAGCCTCATCCCCCAGCTCAGCCCCGACGTCCAGTTCGGCGTGCAGGTGGCAGGGACGATCCTGGACCGGGTCTCCGTGGACGTGGACTTCGACCAGGCGCGGGAGTACGACGCCGCCAACCGGATCAACATCGTCTACCACGGCGCGGAGGACGCCATCCTGCGCCGTCTGGAGGTGGGGGACGTGACCTTCCGGCTCCCGGCGTCGCGCTTCTTCACCGAGGGGATCCCCGCCGGAAATTTCGGATTCCAGGCCGAGGGCCAGCTCGGGCCCCTGGACTTCCAGACCGTCTGGGCGCAGCAGCGAGGCGATCTGAACTCCAGGGAGTTCCGCCTCACCGGGCTCGGAGACCAGAGGGGTTTCGTTCAGGAGGACACGCTGGTCCTGGACGACGCCGACTACGTCCGGGGACAGTTCTTCTTCCTGGTGGACCCCCGCGCCCTGGAGCGCTACCCCCACGTGGACGCCCTGGCCCTCGACCCGGGCTCCGCCCCGCCCGGCGTGGCCCCGGGACCCCACCCGATCCAGCTCTATCGTTTCGAGGACGATCCGGTGCTACGCCAGCAGGTGCAGGGCTTCATCCAGGCCGACGCGGAGGCGGAGGGTCCGGGGGGCACGGTCCGCGAGTCGGGCTGGTTCCGCAACCTGCAGCCGGGCGTGGACTACTTCGTGCATCCCTCGGGGCTCTGGGTCGCGCTGCGCACGCCGCTCCGCCGCGAGGAGATGCTCGCGGTCACCTACATCACGGCGGCGGGCGACACGGTGGGAGACTACAACCCGGAGCGGATCCACAACACGGGAGGGCCTCAGCGGCCGCAGCTACGCCTGCTCAAGGCCTCGGGCGCCAACCACCAACCCGGGCGCCCGACCTGGGACCAGGAGATGCACCAGGTCTACCGGGTGTCCGGCTCTCCGGACGTGGAGCGCTCTTCGGTGGCGCTCACGCTCTCCCTGGGCGAACTCTCCGCCGGGAGGACCTTCAAGCGGGCCCCCTCCGGCGACGACCTCACCTTCCTCCGGCTCATGGGCCTGGACGAGGAGTCCCCCCTGGACCATCTGGATCCCGCCTTCGTCTACTCGCCCGGCTCCGAGGCGCTCGGGGACGAGCCTCCGGTGCAGGGCACCTTCGTGGTCCTCCCCACGCTGCGCCCCTTCGCCGAGCCGCCCCCCGTCCCGTCGCTGGGACTGAGCCCGGAGGAGACGGCGGCCATCCTGGGGGACGACGCGAACCGGAGCATCTACGAGGAGGAGGACCCGTACGAGCGGGACAACGCCGGGCTCTTCCGCCTCACCCTCTCGTACCGGATCCGCAGCGAGGGGGTCATCTCGTCGTTCTCCCTCGGCGCCCTGGGGATCCGGCCGGAGAGCGATCGGGTGTGGCTGGGCGACCGGCTTCTCACCAGGGGCGTGGACTACGAGATCGACTACGACGTGGGCCAGGTGACCGTGCTGGAGCCGGAGCAGCTCTTTACCACCAGCCCGGACGCCGTGGTCCGGGCCACGTGGGAGCAGCGCTCCCTGTTCCAGGTCCAGCCCACCCAGGTCTTCGGGCTGCGCACCCACTCCGCCCTGGGCGGCTGGGGGAGCCTGGATTTCCTCACCCTCTACCAGGCGGAGCGCACCGTGGTCACCCGCCCCCAGCTCGGCACCGAGCCGGGGGGCGCCCTCACCGGGGGAGTCAGCGGGTCGGCTGCCACCCGCGTGGAGTGGTTCGACCGTCTCCTCGACAGGCTTCCGGGGCTCCGCTTCGACGGCACCACGAGCCTCTCCGTGGGTGGGGAGGTGGGCCTCTCCCTCCCCAATCCCAACACCAGGGGGACGGCGTTTGTGGACGACTTCGACGCCGCCGCCGAGCTCCCCGTCTCCCTGGTCTCGTCCGAGTGGGTGCTCGGGAGCGCTCCGTCCTCCTTCGAGGGGGCGGCCGCGGCGCTCCCTCCGGCGCTGGACGCCTCCACCGCGGCGCCCTTCACCTGGCAGCACCAGTGGGTGGTGGAGTCGCTGGGTGGGGACAGCGTGGGGGTCCACGAGGGGTTCTTCCCCCGCCAGGACATCGACCGGCAGATCCGGGTGGCGGGCTCCGAGGCCCGCGAGCTCGGGCTTCTCCTCTCCTTCGGGAGGCCGCAGCAGCCACGCCCCACCTGGCGTTCCTTCACCACCTCCCTGGCCACCACCGGCCTGGACCTCACGAAAACCGACTTCCTGGAGTTCTATGTGGCCGGGGGCGAGGCGCTCACGCTGGTCCTGGACCTGGGCTCGGTGAGCGAGGACGCCTTCTTCGTCGATGCGGCGGGACAGACGTCGGGGAGCCAGCGGGACACCGGGGACCCGTGGGGGCTCGGCGTGCTGGACCAGGAGGCGGATCCCCGCCTCGGCGAGATCTGGAACAGCGCCGCCGACGCCGTGGGCGTGTGGGGCGAGAACTGCCAGGCACAGCCCGGGGAGATCTACCGCCCGGGCGACCCCCGCTCCAACTGCACCCGGGGGAACGGGCGCCGCGACTCGGAGGACCTGGACGGCGACGGGAACCTGGACACGCAGGAACGCCACCTCCGTTACGTCGTCCGTCTGGACGGGACGTCTCCCTTCCTGACCCGGACGCGGGCGGAGACGGGGACCGAGTTCCAGCTCTACCGCATCCCGCTGCGGAGCCCCGACGCCGTGGAGGTCGGGGGCGCCATCGGCGAGGCCGACCTGCGCGCCGTCAAGCACCTCCGGCTGACCGTGACGGGGTCGCGCTTCCAGCGACTCCGCCTGGCCAGGATGCGGCTGGTGGGCTCGCGCTGGATCAAGCGGGGTGGCGAGGGAATCCTGGCGGGTCTGGGGGGAGACACCCTCCTCGCCGGAGGGCGCCTGGAGGTAGCCACCGTGTCCCGTGTCACCGAGGGCGAAGCGTACGCCTCGCCGCCCGGCGTCCTCGAGGAGCTGGTGGACCCCACCTCCGCTTACGCGGGGCAGGGGATCGAGTTCAACGAGAAGGCGCTCGGCCTCTCCTTCGACGGCATCCCTTCCGGAGCCCGCGCGGAGGTGTACCACCGATTCCCCCAGAGACCCCGCAATTTCCTGGAGTACCGGCAGGCCCGCCTCTGGGTGGTGGCCCGCTCGGGAGACCTCGGTCCCGACCGCGACAACTACTTCTTCCTCAAGGTCGGCACCGACGCGGAGAACTTTTACCTGTTCCGATCCCGGTTGAGCGCCCCGGTGGGGTCCACGGGGGTGACGCCCGGGGATTGGCTCCCCGAGATGGTCGTGGACTTCCAGGAGTGGTTCGAGCTGCGGCAGCGCGCGGAGGAGGAGCTCAACCTGAGCCCGCCCGGGCCAGGGGCCCCTCCGCTCACGCTCTGGTCCGCCGACTCCACGTACGCCGTGGTGCTCCGAGACAGGGGCCGGGCCCCCGACCTGGCTCACGTGCGCGAGCTCTCCCTCGGGGTCATGGCGGAAGGGCCGCTTCCCCTCTCCGGGGAGATCTGGATCGACGAGCTCCGCCTGGGCCGCCCCGTGCGCGACGCAGGCGTGGCCAGCTCCCTCGAGGCGGTGCTGGACGCCGCGGGGGTCCTCTCCAGCCGGGTCACGTGGACGAGCCGCGGCGCCATGTTCCGGCAGCTCCGGGACGAAGCGACGTACCAGACCGATCGCTCCCTGTCGGTGACGTCGACGCTGCGCCTCGACCGGTGGGCCCCCGCAGAGTGGGGGATCGACCTTCCCCTGACGTTCGGGGTGGACCGGACCAGCCAGGACCCCACCTTCCTGCTCAACTCCGATGTCCGGGCGGACCGCATCCGCAACCTGCGCCCCACCGACGCCCGACGCACCCGGGTGGGGCTCTCCTTCCGGAAGAGCACCCGCACCGCCAACCCCTGGGTCGGCTTCGTCATGGACGGCCTGGACGCCCGGCTGGGATACACGGCGACGAGCGGGTCCACGGTCACCACGGAGAGCGACGTCGATGCGGTCAGCGCCGGCCTGGGGTGGGTCCGGGAGCCCCAGGCCCGTGCCTTCGCCCTGGTGCCGGGCTTCGCCGAGAGCACGGTGAAGGCGCTCCTTCCCGCCTTCCTCGAGGAGCAGCTCCTGGGAGCGCGGTTCCGCTGGACGCCGGAGCGCGTCTCCCTGGGGACGTCCTACCTGGGCCAGGACAGCCGGACGCTCCGGTTCGAGCGGATCATCCGGGTTCCCGGTGACACGCTGGCGGTGGCGACGCTGGCGCCCCGCCAGACGGTGGAGGCAGCCGCCGACGTGCGTCTCAGACCCCTGCAGGCGATGGATGCCGCCGTGACGTTCCTCTCCACCCGCGACCTCCTGGCCCCCGACGAGGCGGTCTCCGACCCCCGGGTCCAGGTCCTCCTGAGCCGTGAGCGCTCCCGCCTCGCGGGACTGGACGTGGGGTGGGAGACCAACCGCACGGTGAGGACCCGTCTGGGCTTCCGGCCCCGAGTCTTCCGCTGGCTCCGGAGCGACGTGGACTGGACCAGCGCCTACGGGTCGGATCGTGCCGCCAACTTCCTGCTCCGGAGCGTGGAAGGGACGGACACCGTCCTGGCGCTGACGCGCAACGCCCAGGGCCAGCGGGACTGGAGGGCCCTCCTGGCCCTCGACCCCGGAGCGCTGGCGGAGAGCGTGCTGGGCCCGGCGGTGGGCGGCGAGGACCCGGACGCCACCGAGCTCCGGCGCCTCCTGGGCTCGGTGCGCCCCCTCTCGGTCAGCTACCAGGACGGGCTCGTGTCCCGCTTCCACCGGGACCCGGTGGACCCGGGGCTAGGCTACCAGTTCGGATGGGGCGACACCGATGACTTCCGTTTCCTCGAGGGGGACACCGCCGCCACGCTCACGGACCAGTTCTCCTGGACGTGGAGCTCGGGGATCCGCACCGCCGGTGGGGGCTCGGTGGACGTGGTGTACCAACGCTCCAAGGCCTCCACCCTGGACACGCGGAGCGACCGGACCACGACCCAGAGGCGGTGGCCCGATCTCCGCGCCTCTCTCCCGACGCTCACGCTACCGGCGTTCACCCTCATCCAGAGGGTGACCCTCTCCGGGGGGTACACCGCCGCCGAGCGGGAGACGGTCTACGGTGGGCGCGGCCTCCAGCGCCGCTTCGAGAGCGACGTGCAGGTGCCGCTGAACGTCTCCGTGTCCTGGAGGGGCACGCTGGTCACCACCTACCGGGGCTCGTTCCGTACGGGGGAGGCGGTGGACCCCACCGGGCTCACCGACCGATCCCAGTCCAGCCACCGGCTCTCGGTGAGTTCCCAGTTTCTTCCTCCTGCCCCGTGGGCCGCGCGCCTCGACCGGCCCGTGCGCTTCTCTCTCCTGGCCGGGTACACTGCGGAGCGGGACTGCCGCACCACCGTGACCCAAGCGGCGTGCGTCCCGTTCCTGGACCAGATCCGCCGGAGCCTCTCCGTCTCTCTGGATACCAGCGTGGGCGGGTTCGAGCTGGGGATGCAGATGAGCTGGGACGACCGCCAGTCCTTCGTGGGCCAGAGGAACGGCTCCAGCCAGTTCCGGCTCGGCATCTTCGGGCAGCTCCAGTTCTCCGCCGGCACGCTCCCGCAGGTGCAGCCGCGCTGACGCCGGCCGGCGCCCGTCGCGCCATTCACCCGCCCGCCTCCCGGGGTGAGCGTGGGCCATGTCGGACGTCGAGACCCGTTCTCTGGGCAGGGTGGCCCTCCTCCTCCTCGCGGCCAGCGTCGTGCGCTTGGGGCTGGCCTCCCGCCACGCCGAGGCTCCCCCTCCGGCTCCCGAAATCCTCCCCACTCTCCTGGCGGCAAGCCGGGAACGGGCGGTGGAGGAGAAGGCTCGGTCCCGGCCCCTGGAGCCCGGAGAGCGCCTCGATCCCAACCGGGCCACGGCGGTGGAGCTGGACCGCCTTCCCGGCGTGGGGCCGGCCATTGCCGAAGCGCTGGTGCGCTCCCGGGACGAGGAAGGCCCGTTTCGCGAGGCCGGGGACCTGCTCCGGGTCCGGGGCGTCGGCCCAGCGCTCCTGGAACGCATGCGCCCCCACCTGGAGTTGAGTCCGGTGGGGCTCTCCGCCCCCCGGCGCTCCATCCCCGCAGGCTCCGCCTTCCGGGCTCCCCCGGCGACCCCGGGGCGCGCCCCGGCGGCGGCGCCCCACCCCCGCCCCACCCCGGCCCTGGACCTGAACCGGGCGGACACCCTGTCCCTCCAGGCCCTGCCGGGGGTGGGGCCTGCGCTGGCCCGGAGGATCGTGGCGGCCAGGGAGGAGGCCCCTTTCCGCAGCGTGGAGGACCTCCTGAAGGTGCGCGGCATCGGCCCGGCGACGCTGGCCCGCTTGAGGCCCCTGGTGGCCGTATCGCGTTGACGGGGGCCTGCCTGGGTCTGGGGCCGTTCCCTTGTACGGTGCGGGACAGCCCCCGTATTCTTACGTTGGTCCGCTTGAGGACCGCCGCCCGTTTCCCCAGGAAGGATCGGCCCGTCGATGGCAGCGCAGGTCGCCTCCGAAGTCCGGCTCGGGGATCTCTTCGTCCGCGAAGGGCTCATCACCGAGGAACAGTTGCAGGCCTCCCTCACCGAATCCAAGACCAGCGGGACCCGGATCGGGTACGCCCTGGTCAAGCTGGGCTTCGTCGCCGAGGAGGAGCTCACCCGGATGCTTGCCCGGCAGTACCGGGTGCCCGCCGTGGACCTGGACAAGGTCACGGTGGACGACAAGATCCTGAAGCTCATCAAGCCGGACCAGGCTCATAAGCATCTGGTCCTGCCTCTGCGGCGCGTGGGCCGCATGCTCACCGTGGCCATGACCAACCCCACGGACTTCGCGGCCATCGACGACCTGAAGTTCGTGACCAAGCTCGACATCGAGCCGGTCATCGTGGGCGAGTTCACCCTCCGCAAGCACCTGGACAAGTACTACGGATCGCAGGACGACCAGGCCCTCCCCGACCTGGGCGACCTGGTGGGCGAAGAGGACGTCGAGGTGGTGGAGGAGAAGGAGGACGAGACCTCCATGGCCGCCCTCCAGGCGGAGATGGACTCGGCCCCGGTCGTGAAGTTCATCAACGGGCTTCTCACCGACGCCGTACTCCGGGGGGTGTCCGACATCCACATCGAGCCCTTCGAGAAGGAGATCCGCATCCGGTACCGGATCGACGGAGCGCTGCAGGAGGTCATGAAGCCGCCCATGAAGATGAAGGCGGCCATCACCTCCCGGGTGAAGATCCTGGCGGACCTGAACATCGCCGAGAAGCGGGTGCCCCAGGACGGGCGCATCAAGCTGAAGATGAAGAACAAGGTGGTGGACTTCCGCGTCTCCACTCTGCCCGTGATCTTCGGCGAGAAGATCGTGATGCGTATTCTCGACAAGGGGAACCTGACCTTCGACCTGACGTCGTTCGGATTCGAGCCCAAGGCCGAGAAGGACTTCATGTGGGCCATCCAGCGGCCCTACGGGATGGTGCTGGTGACGGGGCCCACCGGGTCCGGGAAGACCACGACCCTCTACTCGGCCCTGTCCCAGATCAACGCCATCGAGACGAACATCATGACGGCCGAGGACCCCGTGGAGTACAACATCTACGGGGTCAACCAGGTCCTCGTGCGCAACGAGGTGGGGATGACCTTCGCCGCCGCGCTGAAGGCCTTCCTGCGGCAGGACCCCAACATCATCATGGTGGGGGAGATCCGCGACCTGGAGACCGGCGGCATCGCCATCAAGGCTGCCCTCACCGGCCACCTCGTGCTCTCGACGCTGCACACCAACGACACGCCCTCCACCATCACCCGCCTGATCGACATGGGGCTGGAGCCCTTCAACGTCGCTTCCGCCCTGAACCTGCTGTCGGCGCAGCGCCTGGCGCGCCGCATCTGCAAGAACTGCAAGGTCGAGACCACGTATGATCAGGACTTCCTCGAGTCCGCCAAGATCCCGCTGGATTGGGCGGCCAAGACCACCTTCTACAAGGGGGCGGGGTGCGAGAAGTGCAACGGCTCGGGGTACAAGGGCCGCTGCGGCTTCTACGAAGTGATGATCATGAGCACGGCGCTGCGGAAGGCGATCATGAAGGAGGTCGGAACCGACGAGCTCCGCACCATCGCGGTCTCGGAGGGGATGCTCACCCTCCGTGACGACGCCCTGAAGAAGGTGGAGCGCGGCGTGACCACGCTGGACGAGGTTGTGAAGGAGACCACCGTCGCCGACGAGTGAGGCGCCGGGGATCGCTTACCGAAAGGGAAACCGAATGAATCAGCCCGCGGGTCAGGCCGCACAGGCGCCGCAGCAGCAGGAGATCAGCCTCCGCCTCCTCCTCCAGGAGATGATCCAGAGGGGTGCGTCGGACCTCCACATCACCGTGGGGAATCCGGCGAAGCTCCGAGTGGACGGCGAGCTGGTGAACTCCAAGATCAAGCAGGTGCTCGCGCCCAAGGATACGCTCTCGCTGGCGTACTCCATCCTCACGGAGAACCAGAAGAAGCGCTTCGAGACCGAGGACGAGCTGGACTTCTCGTTCGGGGTGCAGAATCTGTCCCGGTTCCGGGGCAACGTGTTCAAGCAGCGGGGCTGCGTGGCCATGGCCATCCGGCAGATCCCCTACGAGATCATCTCCATCGAGAAGCTCGGGCTGCCTCCCATCATCAACAAGCTGGCGGAGCGCCCCCGCGGCCTCGTGCTGGTCACCGGGCCCACCGGCTCGGGCAAGTCCACCACGCTCGCCGCCATGGTGGACAAGGTGAACCGGGAGCTCAAGGGGCACATCATCACCATCGAGGACCCCATCGAGTTCATCCACCGCCACCAGAGCTGCATGATCAACCAGCGCGAGGTGGGAGCGGACACCAAGTCGTTCACTGCCGCGCTGAAGTACGCCCTGCGGCAGGACCCCGACGTCATCCTCATCGGCGAGATGCGGGACCTGGAGACCATATCCGCGGCCCTCACCATCGCCGAGACCGGGCACCTGGTCTTCGCGACGCTGCACACCAACTCCGCCGCCGAGTCCATCAATCGCATGATCGACGCCTTCCCGTCGCACCAGCAGTCGCAGATCCGGGCCCAGCTGGCCTTCGTGCTGGAGGGGGTGGTGACGCAGACGCTGCTTCCCAAGGCGAAGGGGAAGGGGCGGGTCGCCGCCTGCGAGATCATGGTGTGCACCCCGGCGATCCGGGCCGTGATCCGCGATGAGAAGATCCACCAGATCTACTCCCTCATGCAGGCGGGCAAGAAGCACGGCATGCAGACCATGAACGACGCGCTGCAGATGCTCTACATGAAGGGAGAGGTCACGCTGGAGGAGGCGTTGAAGCGCTCCGGCGACCCGGCTGAACTCCTGCGCGCCGTCGGCGAGCCTGTGCCATCTTCTCTCACGTGACGACGACGTCCACCGCGGCCAAGAGGTAGGAGACCATGCCCACCTTCGCGTACTCCGCGAGACCCGCTTCCGGCGGGGACATCCAGAGTGGGGAGATCGAACTCCCCAGCAAGGACGACGTCCTCGCGTATCTGCACAGGCAGAAGATGATCCCCGTGTCGGTACGGGAGAAATCGAAGTCGCTCAACATCTCGTTCGGCGGGGGCGTGAAGACCAGGGACATCGTGATCTTCACGCGTCAGTTCGCCACGATGATCAACTCGGGCCTACCCCTGGTGCAGAGCCTGGACATCCTGGGCGAGCAGACCGAGAACCCGCAGCTGCGCAAGACCATCCAGGAGACGCTCTACGACGTGGAGTCGGGCCACACGCTGGCCGACGCCATGGGCAAGCACCCGAAGGTGTTCTCCGAGCTGTTCACGAACATGGTGGCCGCCGGCGAGGCCGGCGGTATCCTGGACACCATCCTGCTGCGCCTGGCCACGTTCCTGGAGAAGAACGACGCCCTGGTCCGGAAGATCAAGGGCGCCATGGTCTACCCCACCGTCATCTTCTCGGTGGCCGGCGGCGCCGTGGTCATCCTCCTCATCTTCGTGATTCCCACCTTCCAGACCATGTTCGAGGCCGCGGGCATCCCGCTTCCGATGCCGACCCGCGTCGTCATCGGGATGTCGAAGATCCTCTTCGGCTATTGGTGGGCGATGGGGGCCGGCATCGCCGCCGCCGTCTTCGCTTTCAGGTCTTTCGTCGCGACCAAGCAGGGGCGCCTGCTCGTGGACAAGATGATGCTGAGCCTCCCCATCCTGGGGGACATGCAGCGGAAGGCCGCGGTGGCGCGCTTCACCCGGACGCTGGGGACGCTGGTCTCGTCCGGCGTGTCCATCCTCGAGGGACTGGAGATCACCGCCAAGACCGCAGGTAACCGCGTCATCCACGACGCCGTGATGGGGTCCCGGGCCTCCATCGCGGGCGGCGAGACCATCGCGGGGCCGTTGAAGGAGTCGGGCGTGTTCCCGCCCATGGTGGTCCAGATGATCAACGTCGGCGAGCAGACGGGCGGCCTGGACGAGATGCTGACGAAGATCGCCGACTTCTACGACGAGGAGGTGGACGCCGCGGTGGAAACGCTGCTCTCCGCCATGGAGCCCATCTTCATCGTGTTCCTGGGCGCCATCGTGGGTGGCATGATCGTCGCGATGTACCTGCCCATCTTCGACATGATCAACGCGGTGAAGTAGGGATCGCTCCCGTCGCGGGGAGCGCGGCTGAGGGCGAAAGGAGCGGGGCGGCCTCGAGGTGGCCGCCCCGTTCGCATCCCGCCCCGTTCGCATCCGGGCTCGGTCGGGACCCCGGTCCGCTCCGGGACGGGCGCGCTCACATCATGAAGCCGGCCCCGAGCGCGCCCACAACCGCCGCAGCCGCCCACAGGGCGGGATGAGCCCAGGCAGGTCTCAGCCTGCGTCGCACCTCCGCGAGGCGATGCGCGTTCAGCGCCACCGCCATGCGCCCCTCCTCGTCCTTGCGCCCCTCGATGAGGCGGTCCTTCAGCAGCTCGTTCACGGCTTTCTGAAAGCGCTCGGGGTCGGCGGCGAATCCGGGGATGCTCGCCGGGCGCACGAGCGCGGCGCCCCGGCTCTCTTCGTGCGCCCGCTGGAGCTCGCGGAGGATGGTCTTGGTCGGCGACATGTGCGGTCGGGGTTCGTCGGTCCGCGGGGACCCTCTGGTCCCCTGGCCAGCCGTACGGAGGGACCGCCCCGAAGGTTGCACGGGCCAACCTGGGGGTGGGCCGTCCACGCCTCCGCCCAGGAGGCCACAAATGTTGTCCAAGCAACAAGAGTGCCGCTTCCCGGGGCAGGGGTCGGTGACGCGACCGTAGCCAAATGTTTGCTTGGTCCGGAGGCGGAGGCTGTTAGCATTCTTCGGCGCTCTCCGGAGCAATCCGCGGGCGCGCCCGGCGAAACCACTGCAGTACCCACCCAGACGGAGTCCCCAGGAGTCTGCATGAGACGCTTCCTCACAGTCTGCTTGTTCCTGGCTGCCGCCTCGCTCCTCGGCGCAGCGGCGCTCCAGGCACAGGGAGTCACCACCTCCCTCATCAACGGCGTCGTATACGACGCCACCGGCGCGCCGCTCGCCGGCGCCAACGTCATCGCGGTGCAC
>Ga0315541_1000486_pt1 | contig 42213 bp, 36 predicted proteins | sample SalMarSW160190MG_FD_203095 | JGI IMG/M metagenome (GOLD analysis project Ga0315541, IMG submission 203095) | Salt marsh sediment microbial communities from the Plum Island Ecosystem LTER, Massachusetts, United States - Salt Marsh Sediment SW1601-190 ...
TCCAAAATATTCGAAGTTAAAGGCTTCAAACAACATCCCCGGAGTAATAAAAGACTTGAAAGAATCTTTTGAACGCTTGGCAAATTGATAGATATCGTCACCGACTTTGGGCAAAGATTTAAGAAAGTCTTTAAGTTCTTTTTTTAAATCCTGTAAATATTTTGCGAAAAAGGTACGACTTAAAAAAGAGGATAGGGCGCCTACGTTGTGCGCAATCGACATATCATTGTCATTTAATATCACTATAATATTCTTGTTGATGTCCCCGGCCTGGTTAAGACCTTCATAAGCAAGTCCGGCGGTCATTGATCCATCCCCTATCACTGCGATAACCTTGGACTTGTCATTTTTTAAACGCTTGGCACACGCAATACCAAGACCGGCGGATATGGAGGTGCTGCTATGGCCGGTTGAAAATGCATCGTAAGGACTTTCACTCATACGGGGAAACCCGCATATTCCGTCATGTTGGCGAAGCGTATGGAATCGTTCTCTGCGTCCCGTAAGAAGTTTATGAGCATAGGCCTGATGTCCCACGTCCCAGATGATTTTATCAGAAGGAGCATTAAATACGTAGTGAATGGCGATCGCCAGTTCAACGACACCGAGACTCGGTGCCAGATGGCCGCCGTTATTTGATACCACTTCAATAATAACTTTGCGAATCTCAGAAGCTAAAATCGGCAGTTCAGATCTTGACAGTGCTTTTAAATCTGCCGGGGACTTAATTTTTTCAAGAAAGCTCAAGTTTGTTGCTACTTCTCCTTCCACCGTTTCCTTTTAATAACACCTAAAATCTGCATTAACTTTTTTTGAAAGGGATAGATTTAAAATAATTACAATACGCTATCGAGATGTTTTTATCAATATCCGCACACCGATAACGGGCCAAATAAAAGGATGAAATCCGTATTATATTTCGAAAAAAGTTAACCCTTCGGGAGCCTCGTTTCAACCGGATCTACTGTGTTATCAATCGATTGCAGTATTACAATACGGCTGCACGATTGATGCCTTGTATATCCGGCCGATACAAGGCTTGCAGAATTTAGGTAACCCATAAAATGTCATCGGCTACCTGAAAGGAAAGACCGATTTTTGCATCAATTCCCAGTTGTTCAATCCGAAAATAACTAAACCAGAGACCACAAAAAGGTGATAATGCCAGCCAGAATAAAGTTAGTTTCAATCAGAAACTCCAGTCGGATACCTGGAGCCATATACCCACGCTCATGGGCTGAAAAAATCATAAACATAAAAATTGGGCAGAATGCAAGTATTAATCCAAGATTTATAACAATATGAAATGCACTTGACAAGAATAAAATGACAAAAATAACTAATAGAATAAACTTAATAAGATTTATGGTTCGCTTTTCTCCCAACAACAAAGGAATTGTTTTTTTGCTCACAATCCGGTCTTCCTGAATATAGAGAATGTCGAAAAATGTTGTTCTTACAAATACCATGCTCGCAGACCAGATAAATACCAATATTGTGATCAGGTTGACATTTCCCGATACTGACATGGAAGGAAATATCGATGTAACAATTCCCCATGCCAATGCAACAAAGATAGTCTTCGAACCAGGTATATCGCTTATTCTCAGATACCTGCCACTGACAAAATGCTTTGGCACAATTCTTAAATTATATAAAAGCCCAAATATAGTCATAGTTAAAATAACCAGAAATGAATTTAATCCCATACTGTAGGCTATAACCAGAGCAGCTATGATTGCATTTAAAGCAATAAGTAATAGAAAGACTTTATACTTGTTATAAAAATACATCCTGTCGGGATCATTGTAGTAGTCTGCTTTTTTACCCATCAGGTTGTTCAAAAGGTGTATGGACAGAACATAAAGGATGGAGATAAGCATATATTGAAAGTAATTTTCAATTTGCTGAAGTTTGATACAGGAATAGCATAAACATCCCGCACCAAGGGATACATATATCTCTGTAAGGAGAAGCGTTCGCTGTATGCTAAAAAGGAGTTTGCGCCAAGTTTGATTCTTATTAGACAATACTTCAAGTGCCCTGTAAACTCGTTTTATTATCCAGTTTGGTGTTGAAGCGCCCGCTGTTATCCCTATGCATCGTATATGATCCAGAGGCTTATTATCCAATTCCGATTCTGTTTCAATGTGAAAGGCTGGTTTTCCGGTCTGTCTTGCAATTTCTGCAAGCCTCTGGGTGTTTCCACTGTTATGACCACCCACGACAATTAACGCATCCACTGATTCTGCCATGCGCTTTACCTCAGCCTGGCGATTTGCTGTTGAATCGCAAATAGTATTAAAAATTTTGTAGTGGGGAAATTGTCCTGCCCACTGTTTTACATCTTCAAAAAAAACCGTATTCTGGGTGGTCTGGGCAACAATGACAGCTTTGTCAAGGGCTGGAAGAGCATAAAGATCTTTATGGTTATTTACAACATAACCCTTGTTCCCGGCATAACCGAATAAGCCTAAAACTTCCGGATGATGCTTATCGCCGATAATAATAGCTGTATATCCCTGACTGGTATATTTGTTAATTATGGTCTGGATTTTGATGACACGGGGACATGTGGCATCTATGACTTTAAATCCCGCTTTTTGAAGATCTTCCTTTATCCCTGGAGAGACTCCGTGCGCCCTGATCAGGACAGTGCCGGCCCCATGATCAGGAATATCATTCATAACAGATATTTCCTTTGTTTTTAAAAGGGATATGACCTGGGGATTGTGGATAAGAGGACCAAAAGTAAAGACAGGTTTTTCATATTTGCGGGGCGCTTCCAAAGCCATCTCAACAGCTCTCTGCACGCCCATGCAGAAGCCTGCGGTTTTGGCTATTGTTATTTTCATCCGAAAGCGAACTAACTTGTAATATAAAAGAGATTATATTTATTTCTATAACCCATTGAATTTATTTGGCTGAGGGACCAGGATTCGAACCTGGGTTAACGGGGCCAGAACCCGTCGTCCTGCCGCTAGACGATCCCTCAATGGATTTTAGTTTTCAAGTACACAAAAATGGAAGGTGAGTCAAGATAAAACTGATCCCTCAAATTTCGGGATAATTCCTTTTTGTAAGAATACGGAAGATATTACTTACGGCAATAGAATGAGTATTAGTCATAAGTAAAACAGATCAAATATATTTTAGCCTGAACGGTTACGTTTAAAAATTGAACATTCTTTCAAACCACCTGATTTTTTCGATAGGAACAAGAAGAAGACGGGTTTGAAAATTAATTATATAATAATAACAAATAAATAAAAAACATACAACCTCTTTTATCGCCATGGAGCCGTAACAAACGGGCATAGAAACAAAATAGAAAAATGTTCATGAAAACCCTTGACAATCCTTTGTGTTTAAATTACTAAAATCGCAATTTCTAATCATGACGGTTATATTATAGTAAATAATTAATATATTCAAATACTTAAAAAAGAGCATTACTAATGGCTGTACCAAAACGCAAGAAATCTAAGTCAAAGCGGAATAAACGACGAATTCACCAGAAAGTTGCAGTTCCCAATAGAATAAATTGTCTTCAATGCGGAGATGCAATGCTTTCTCACCATGCATGCCCCAATTGCGGTACTTACAAGGGCCGTGCTGTAATTGGAACCGAATAATGACGGTTTTGTAAAAAGTCATCTTTTCTCATTTCAAAAATGTTCCATATCCTTCGGAAAAAACTTTTTACGATTTCATCACTAAAAAAGCTATGAGGAAAAAAAATAGATGACCTCACATACAAACGAAGCAGACCCTGTGCTAAAAGGATTGGATTCCGAGTCGAGACAGATGGTTATAGAGACGGTCAGGCAGCTTAAGAATCGTCTTTTAACCCGTGAAAAAATTCTTGAATATGACAAAAATGAAATTTTCCCGGAAGAGACGATCCGCGAAATAATGGGACCTGACATTGGCCTGCAGCTCCTTTTTATCTCTGAAGATTATGGCGGAATGGGAGGCGGTACCAGAGACTGTTGCGCGGTGATTCGTGAAATGTGTAAGATATGCTTGGGGATAGGCACAGCTTTTTTTGCCATCCAGCTCGGTGCCGACCCGATAATTGTGGGGGGTACCGAAGAACAGAAAGCAAAATGGCTCGGTGCCATTGCCGAGGGGAATTCCCTTGTGGCCTATGCTGTGACAGAACCGGGCGCCGGCAGCAACCTTGCGTCACTTAAGACCAAAGCGGAACCGGTAACAAATGATTCCGGAGCAATAACAGGATATACCATTAACGGGACCAAGCAGTTTATATCTACCGGAGGATATGCCGATTTCATTACCCTGCTGGCTAAAACACCGGAAGGCCCTGCATTTTTTATCGTGGAAAAGGGGACACCAGGCTTTGTTCAGGGCAAGGGTGAGGATAAGCACGGTATCCGGGCTTCAAACACATCTCCACTGTCTTTTACGGATGTGTTTGTTCCGGCTGAAAATCTCATCGGCTTGGTTCCCGGTAAGGGTATGAAACAAGCCAATAAAGTTTTTGGATATACCCGGCTGATGGTTGCCGCCATGGCCCTGGGGCCTTGTGAAGCGGCTCTTGAGATCGTGATTCCGTATGCCAAAGAGCGGATTCAGTTCGGATCTCCGCTTTCAGAAAAACAGGGGTACACTCACAAGCTTGTCGTTCCCCATGCCGTAAGACTCCAGGCCGCAACCGCCTATATGGACGAAATTGCTCTCAGGATCGATTCAGGCGAATCTGACCTTCATGTGGAAGGTTCCATTAGCAAACTGTTTGCTACCGAGTCTGCCAATAAGGCCGCCGACGATGCCATCCAGGCACTTGGCGGTTATGGGTATATGACCGAGTTTGAAGTGGAGAAGATCAAGCGGGATGTGAAGATCACCTGTATCTATGAAGGAACCAGCGAAATTCAGCAGAGTATTATCAGCACATTCCGCTGGAAAGAAACGCGCAAAACCAAAGGCGGATTTTATAAAGCCATCTGCCAGGAAATGGAAAATATGGATAGCGATGTAAACGATGCCGGATGTCGGTTTTACGGGCTCGCGGCCGGGGTTTTGAATAATACCATTATGTTGGTTCATGACAATCGGCTGGCGCGGAAGCAACATGTCATGTTTTCCCTGGCCGATATGATGACCCATGTGGAGATTGGGGCCAGCCTGGCGCGTAACGCCGTGGCCCTTTCAAAAGCCGGTGACCCGGAAGCCGAAAAGGTTAAAGCCATGTCCAGGATTTTTGCCGATGAAGTTGCGCAACTTGTTTCCCGGAACGCGCTGAATATCCTGATGGGTTCCGGTGTATTTGATCAAAAGGCGGCCCATGATTTTATGGAAACAAATTCTTATAACCCACTGGTTTGCAGCAGCCTAAATGTCATAAATGACATGGATCTGGTTGCAGACATACTGTTTGCGAGGTAATCATGACCGAACAAGAACAACGTACTGTTGTGGTTACGGGTGGTTCGAGAGGTATTGGCAGGGCTATTTGTATATCACTGGCAGCACCGGACACCCGTATCTATTTTAATTATTTTTCTCCAAGTGATCCGGATGCTGAAGCTGCCGCTGCTGCTGAAACTGAGAAACTCGTAGCCGATGCCGGAGGTTCGGCAGTCAGCACTAGTGTTAACATTGCCGAAGAAAAAGAAGTGGTAAGCTTTTTCGAAGAAATTTTAGATAAATCCGGGCGGATAGATGTTCTCGTAAATAACGCCGGTATAACCAAAGACGGTCTTTTAGTACGTATGAAGGAAAAGGATTGGGATGCTGTTTTAAATATTAATTTAAAGGGAGCCTTTACCTGCACGAGGATTGCTGCAAAAGCCATGATGAAACAGCGTTATGGACGTATCATTAATATGGCGTCGGTTGTGGGCGTAACCGGGAATGCAGGACAGGCAAATTATTCGGCATCAAAGGCAGGTTTAATTGGACTCACAAAAACAGTTGCCAAAGAACTTGCTCCGCGTGGTATTACCGTCAATGCAATCGCTCCGGGTTTCATAGAAACGGATATGACTGCGTCACTTTCAGAAAAGGCAAGGAATGCAATGCTGGACCAGGTCCCGTTGGGACGGGCGGGGCAGCCTGAAGATGTTGCAGCCGTTGTTGCTTTTCTGGCTTCTGAGAGTGCATCTTACATAACCGGCCAGGTAATTCATGTAAGTGGTGGAATGTATATATAAAAGGGGGTAAACAGAATGTCCATTGAGGATAAAGTAAAAAAGATAATTGCGGAAAAGCTGAGTGTTGATCTTGAAGAAATAGTGCCGGAGGCGTCCTTTGTGGATGACCTTGGCGCAGATTCACTCGACCTTGTGGAGTTGATCATGTCCATGGAAGAGGAGTTCGATATTGAGATTCCTGATGAAGAAGCAGAGAAATTGGTGACGGTCAAAGACGCTTTCGATTATATTAATGCACAATAATGTCTCGAAATTCCGGCGTATCCGGCGGATTAAAAAATCGGTATCCGTATGATCTTAAAGAAAGGCAAACGAATTAAAAAGATATTTTCATCAATGATGGAAAAATCGAAGTAGTTTAGGTCATTGGGATTCCAAAAAAACTGTGAACGGTTACAGACATAGATAGTGTCCGAACGAAAACTAGGATTTTTCGTTAAGATCAAGGAAGACGAAAATTTTAACCACAGTAATACTGGTAGTATTTCGAGGATTAAAATTTGAGTCTGACCCCAGAGGAATAGGCTGCGCATTCCACGGGGCAGGCGCAGATATTGGCGGAAAAGACAGTTTTCGTTCAGACACTAGATAGATGCCATCGAGGCTTCGCTCCTATTGGAAAAATGGAATGATGCAACAAACAGGTTGCCATTAAAAGACTTGCGATTTGGATCTCGTTTATAGCGGGATAGAATTTTCGAGACGTTACGATTATGGGTGATAGGGAGACCTTTTTGGACCGGCGGGTCGTTATTACAGGTTTGGGGCTTGTAACGCCTCTGGGTATCGGCGTTGAAGAGACATGGACTGCACTGTGTGAAGGCAAATCAGGTATAGGCGAGATAACCCGGTTCGACGCATCCGGATTTGACACTCAAATTGCCGGAGAGGTTAAGGATTTTCACCCTGAGGATTTTCTTACCAAAAAAGAAGCAAAACGCATTCAATCGTTTATAGCCTATGCTGTTGCAGCATCCCGGATGGCTCTGGAAGATTCAGGGTTAATTATAGACAGTACCAACCAAAACAGGGTCGGTGTTCTCACAGGATGCGGTCTGGGCGGGCTTCAGATGCTTGAAGATACCGCCGCGATACTGAGAAAAAAAGGACCCAAAAGGGTAACGCCATTTTTTATCCCCATGATGATAGGGAATATGGCTCCGGGTATGATTTCCATCTATTTGGGTGCAAAGGGACCCAATTCTTCAATTGCAACCGCATGCGCTGCAGGCACACATGCGGTCGGGGACGCATTTAAAATCATTAAGAGAGGCGGCGCCGATGCCATGATAACCGGTGGTGTAGAGTCTGTTATCACACCCACCTGCATTGCCGGTTTCAATGCCATGAAAGCCCTTTCTGTCCGGAACCATGAACCTGAAAAAGCATCCCGTCCCTTTGACCGTGACCGTGATGGTTTTATCGTGGGTGAAGGATGCGGAATTCTTATATTGGAAACACTCGAGGCCGCCATAAAAAGAGGCGCCAGAATTTATGCTGAAATATGCGGGTATGGTATGAGCGGAGACGGGTTTCATATGGCCGCGCCTGCTCCGGATGGAGAAGGCGCGGCCCGGTGTATGGCTGCAACAATTGATGATGCGGGAATTTCTTATAACGACATCGATTATATCAATGCCCACGGCACTTCAACGCAGCTTAATGATCTTTACGAGACACAAGCCATCAAGTCTGTATTCAAGGAAAAAGCACACTCACTGGCAGTAAGTTCGACCAAGTCCATGACAGGCCATCTTTTAGGCGGCGCCGGTGGAATTGAAACCGTTTTCACAGCGCTTACCATTCATGAAGGTATTATTCCGCCGACAATAAATCTTGATAATCCAGACCAGAATTGTGATCTTGATTATGTTCCAAACACCGCTCGAAAGACGGATGTCAAATTAGCTATGAACAACTCCTTCGGTTTCGGAGGGACAAATGCAGCATTGATACTCAGTAAATACAACGAGTAAAATGACCGGTTGAAAAAATTGTAATACGTTAGCGTTTTGAAAATGGTATCGCCGGATTGAAATCAATTTGTATCAGAGAACTAACCAATTAAGTGTGAAATGCCTAAAGTGATCTAAAGTGCCTAAAGTTAAGGTGTCGCTCCCGACTGCCATTGCAAGGCACGAGCGGGCAGGTCGCTCCGCTGATTTTATATAATTGACAGAATTCCTTAACCCTGGCCCAGACCGATCACCAATACTCTGTACTCAAAAAGTCATGTTTGTAATGGTGCATAAGTCAAATCATTATATGAACGATTAGCACCAGGGCGGGCTTTAGCTCACTTCAAACTTTACCTCACTTGTAACTTTTCTGGTTTATCCGGGTTGGGTTACAGGTTATGAATTTTATATCATTTACCTATTACCCCTTACCTGTCTTATCTAAGTTTCAGCGTACTCATGGCAATCAGTGCCAGTGCGATTGCAATGATCCAGAATCGAACAATAACCTTGGGTTCAGGCCATCCTTTAAGTTCAAAATGATGGTGAAGCGGGGCCATTCTGAAAATTCTGCGTCCATTGGTTATCTTGAAGAAACCGACCTGAAAAATTACGGATAGTGTTTCGATGACAAAAAGCCCGCCGACCAGAATGAGCAATATCTCCTGTTTGATGATAACCGCCACGGCGCCTATTGCCCCTCCCAGGGCAAGAGAACCCACATCGCCCATGAAAATTTGTGCAGGGTATGAATTGAACCACAGGAATCCCAGACCTGATCCGGCCATAGCTCCGCAGAAAATGGCGATTTCACCACTTCCGGCAACATATCTGATCTGCAAGTAATTGGCGATTTTGAAATGTCCGGCCACATAAGCAAAGATCATATATGCGGCTGAAGCGATGATAAAAGGTCCGATTGCAAGACCATCAAGGCCGTCCGTGATGTTGACCGCGTTTGATGTGGCGATAATTACAAAGGCGGCAAACAGGATGTATCCCATTCCGAGATCCGGTGAAATATTTTTAAAAAACGGAATGGTTATCTGGGTGGAAAAGCCAGCATATGAGCAAACAAGGGCCCCTGTCACAATCGCCAGAGTCGCCTGCAAAAGAAATTTGTTTCGAACACTTAACCCCTTATTGCGTTTCTTGATTTGCATAAGATAGTCGTCAATGAAACCGATACTGCCGTAGCCGACGGTAACCAAAAGGACGACCCAGATGTAATAATTGGTTAAATTGGTCCATAACAGTGTTGAAACGATGATGGAAAAAAGTATCAGCGTTCCGCCCATAGTCGGTGTCCCCGCCTTTTTATGATGGGTCGGCGGACCGTCTTCCTGTATATATTGACCGATCTGCAGATAGCTCATTTTTCGAATAACCCACGGTCCCAGAATAACACAGATCAAAAAGGCCGTCAGGCTGGCATAGATCGTCCGGAAGGTAATGTACCGAAATACATTAAATACCGATAAAGATGTGTGAAGCGGATATAGTAGATGATAAAGCATATTTTTTTTTTGCTTATTAAAAACCCGATCCTTTGATTCAGATCAGAGATAATATAGCTATGCCCGTAATAGCATTATCCTAATAGTGCCTAAAGTTTGAAGTGAACTAAAGTGAGCTAAAGCCCGCCCTGGTGCGACTCGTTTATATATATTGATATATCCTATGGATCATTCCAAACCTGATTTTTTGAACATAGAGCTTTGGTGATCGGTCTGGGCCAGGGTTAATGCATGTGCCTTCGACACTATTAATTTAAATAAAAACTGATTTACGCTGAAAGCGCTTTCCTCGACTTTAGGCACTTTAGGCACTTAATGTACTTATCAGTTACTGGTTGGCCCAGTCCAATAGCCCTTGGACAATCGTTTCCATGGTCATCCCCCTGGACCCTTTCACAAGGACCCAGTCGCCCGGGCCAAGCCGGTCTTTAATCCCTTCCAGAATCTCTTCTTTAGTGCCGGTAAAAATATCACGGGGATTCATATCTTCGTCCATGGCACCCGAGGCCACGGTTTGGGAGAACTGACCGGTAACATAAAGTTTGGCAATATCTGACACGGCGGCTATTCGGCCGATATTTCGATGCATAGATTCTGCATGATCTCCAAGCTCAAGCATATCGCCGGCAATCAGAATTCCCATGTGATTTTCCTTCAATGATCTGAGCGTATTTATGGCTGCTTTCATTGAATCCGGATTGGCATTATAGGTATCGTCAATGATATTTATTCCCTTGACGGTTTTAAGAATATTCATCCTTCCCTTAACCGGTTTAAAATCTTCAAGGCCATCTTTTATTTCTCCGGCGGTTAAACCCAATAGATATCCGACAGCCGCAGCTGCGAGCGCATTTGAAATCATGAAAGCGGCCGGAGTTTTTAAATCCACGGTAATGCTTTCCTCAGGCAGCACCAGGGTAAAAGACAGACCGGCCCCTGTTCCCTTCATCGATCGAGCTCTTATCCGGGCGTTTTTTGAACGTCCGAAAAACAGAACATTTCTTGAGGTGTAGTCGGCCAGCTGCAACAGTCTCGGGTCATCTGCATTCAAAGCCGCTGTTCCGTCCGGCTTAATTTCTTCTAAAAGTTCTCCTTTGGCTTGCATGATCGCATCCAGGGAGCCTAATCCTTCAAGGTGTGCCGGTCCGATGTTTGTGATAACACCGATATCGGGTGAACAGATTTCGGCGAGGCGCTTTATTTCTCCGGGGCTGTTCATGCCGAGCTCCAGTACAGCCCATCTGTGGTTAAGGTTAAGATTCAGCAGGGTAAGGGGAAGCCCGATCAGGTTATTTAAATTTCCGGAAGTAGATAACGTGGAAAAGCGTTTGGAAACAACCCCTGCTGTCATTTTACGGGTACTGGTTTTACCGTTTGAGCCGGTTATGGCAACCACCGAGGCATTTGAGTGTTTTCGATTAAACGCGGCGAGGTCGCCCAACGCTCTGATGGTGTCGTTTACCGTTATACAGACAATACCATTTTCTATAGATTCCTTGCCGGGCAGCGTATGGGTATTGGCCCTGTCTATCAAAAGACCGCTTACTCCGCGCTCAATTACGTCGCCGATAAAACTATGGCCGTCATGGGTATCTCCCTTAATGGCAACAAAGAGTTCATCCACTGATATGTTGCGCGAATCGATGGATATGCCTGAAAAAGAGTGTTTAAGATCGTCTAATAAAAGGTCTCCTCCCGTGGCCTCAAGGATTTCAGCAGTGGTCCAGGTGGTGAGTCGGACTTGGGGTTCCGGGTTTCGGTTTCCGGGTTTGGGATGATCATATGAGTTGTGCTTTGAATATTGGATTTCTAGTTTCGAAAGTGCGGTTCTTGCCTCATTTCTGTCATCAAAACTGATGGTATTGTTTCCTATTATCTGATACGTTTCATTCCCCTTGCCCGCGATCAAAACGATATCTCCCGACCGTGACGCCGTAATTGCAAGCTGTATGGCCGTTTTGCGGTCTGGTTCCACAACATATCCTTTTTTCCGGAAACCGGTTGACAGATCGGCCGGCGTATACACGTTGGAAATCGTTTTTTTCGTACCCTGAACGATTTGTTCAATAATTTCCATGGGCGGTTCTGTTCTGGGATTGTCCGATGTGATTACGGTAAGGTCACAGAGTCTTGCTGCGGTTCGCCCCATTAGGGGCCGTTTGGTTTTGTCCCGGTTGCCGCCACATCCGAATACACAGATTATTCTGCCTGTGGCCGAAAATTTTAGCGCGGACAGTACATTTTCAAGAGCATCCGGAGTATGAGCGTAATCAACATATATAAGCCGGTTGATATCATTTGGAATTGATTCGAGACGTCCGGGTACTGCGCAAACCGCTTGGATGCCCGTTTTAATGGAATCTAAAGATAGATTGAGCACAATACCTACTCCTGTGGCGCAGAGAATGTTTTCCAGGTTATGTTTTCCCACAAGGGGTGATTTAAATTCAAAAGCGCCGGCCGGTGTGATAACTTTACCGGAAATACCTGTCAGGTCGTGCGTTATGTCCTTGGCACATATACTGTTGCCATTGGAAAAGCCCGTCGAAAGTACAGACGGTTTTCCAATGCTTGCTTCAAGCAGCTTTATAAGCTCCCTTCCTTTTTCATCATTGTGATTTATTACCGCCGAAACCCCGTGGTTTGCTGATTCGTGATCGGGTATTTGCGTAAAAAATTTTTTTTTGCAGGACCAGTATGAATTCATATCTCCGTGATAATCCAGATGGTCCTGGGTCAAATTGGTAAAGACCAGGAGATTGAATCTGCAGTTGCATATTCTGTTAAGGTCGATGGCGTGGGAAGATACTTCCATAACAACATGGGTGATGCCGCTTTTGAGCATTTCAGTCAGAATTTTCTGCAGATCGTAAGATTCCGGCGTTGTCATGGGGTTTTGAAACGTTTTACCGGAATATCGGTAATTTAGTGTTCCAATGACACCGACCTTGATCCCGGCCTGTGAAAGCAGATTCTCGACTAAAAATGCAGTGGTTGTTTTACCGTTGGTACCGGTTATTCCGATTAAAAACAGCTTTTTTGACGGATTTGAGTAAAACCGATCTGATATTTTCGCAAGGGCATTTCTAGTGTTTTTAACCTCTATGATTATCGATTTTTTTCTGACGGGTTTCTGGGTAACAATTGCTGATGCCCCCCTGGCCAACGCTTCATCAATAAAGTCATGACCATCTGCGGCAAAGCCCTTTATCGCAACAAACAGCCCACCCGGCTTAACATCCTGCGCTCTGTAATGGATGGAACTTATTTCAGGGTCCGGTGAAACTGAAAATTGCCCGGCATCCGGACCGGTTCCGTAAAAGCTTACAGGCGTAACCGTTTTCAATAAACTCGAAAGTTTCATCCTCTTGCTTCACTCTTTAATGAGACCATTAATCTGCCGGTTTTGCTTTTTGGACGTATGTTCATATAATCAAGGGTTTTGCGGGCGATCTTTTTGAATACCGGGGCAGCAACAATGCTCCCGTAATGTTGTTTTTCAGGTTCGTTAATCACTACCAGGATCACCGCTTTTGGCATTTTCTTAGGTAAGAATCCGATAAAAGATGATATGTATTTGCCTTGGGCGTACTTCCCTTGTTCGCCGATTTTCTGGGCGGTTCCTGTTTTGCCGCAGACGGAATACCCTTCAAGTGCGGCATTGACTCCGGTGCCGCCTTCGGTAATGACGGTTTTCATGATCATGGCTAAAGTCCTGGCTGTTTTTTCCGAAATGACCCGTTTCATTTTTTTGGGGCCGAAGCTTTTTATCAGTTGCCCATTTTGATCGGTAATAGCCTGGACAATATAAGGCTTCATGAGCACTCCCTTATTGGCAATGGCAGATGTGGCCGAGATAAGCTGAAGGGCGGAAACCGAAATTCCCTGACCAAAGGCTATGGTTCCGGTATCAACCGTTGTCCATTGCTTGTAAGGCGCCAGAATGCCGGCGGTTTCCCCGGGACAGTCTATTTCGGTCTTTGCTCCGAAACCAAAATCACGCAGCGTTTTGTAAAAAGATTTAGGTCCTGTGACTGCGCTGAATTTGACGGCGCCTATGTTGCTTGAATATTTGATGATTTGCTGCAGAGACAGCCACCCATGCTCGTGGGTATCGTGAATAACGTGCTTTCCGACCTTGTAAGCACCGTTTTCGCAATAAAAGATGCTATTGGGTGAGCAGTTGCCGGTTTCTATTGCAGAGGCTGCAGCGAAAATCTTCATGGTTGACCCCGGTTCAAACGGGTCGGTTATGATTCGGTTTCTCCATATTTTTTGGCTGAAGTTATTTATGGCATTGGGGTTGAAAAAGGGATAGTGTGCCAGCGCAAGTATGGCTCCTGTTTTAGGCGCCATTACGATTGCCATCCCGGATTTTGCAGAAAATTTTTTAACCCCCTCTTCAAGTGTCTTTTCCGTAATATATTCGATTACGCTATCGATGGTAAGGATAAGATTGTTTCCGCTATAATTTAAACCCGTTGTTTTTTCAGCATCAAATCCCCGACCCAGAGCATCTTTTAAAATCGTGTAGTTGGAAGCGGAACCTTGAAGATATGTATTATAATAGAATTCAATACCTTCCAATCCATGATCGTCGATATTTGTAAATCCAAGAACCTGGGCAGCGAGGGTTTTATGGGGATAAAACCGCTTGTGTTCGGGTATGAAATCTACCCCGGCAATTTTAAGATTCCTGACCGCGTCGGCTTCTTTGGGTGTGACCTTGCGCTTGATCCATACAAACTTTTTGGTGGAAACCAATTTCCTGACAAGGGATTTGTGATTAATTTTTAGGATTTTAGAAAGTGATTTTGCTATTGTCCGTGCATTTTTTATTTTTGGAGGGTGTGCTGCGATGGATGTCACATCGATAGTTATCGCCAGTTCTTTGAGGTTGGTATCGTATATGGTTCCGCGCTTTCCGTAGGATCTGCAGGACACTTCATATTGGTCTGCTGCTTTTTCGGACAGCCAGGAGCCGCGGAACACCTGAACATAAACCGCTTTGGCGCAAATTGTCGTAAAAAAAAGGCTAAAAATAGAACCCACGATAATAACTCGTAATCTTATATATTTTTTCTCAATCGGTTTCATGGAATAATAATCATCTGCTCTCGTGTGGGCGTTATAAGGCCGAGTTGGTTTTTTGCAATTTTAGCGATTCGCTCCGGAGATTTCAGCCTTGCCAGTTCAACCTTTAAGTTATTTTTCAAGGTTATGAGATCCTGATGACGCTTGGCTTCTCTTGAAATTTCATATCCTGCTCCGATAGTTTGGACCCGGCACCAGGTAAAAAACAAAAGTTCCGTAAGAAAGATGGTCATGAAAATGATCAATAGTAACATTTCGTTGAGCTTGCGAATATTTTTTAGAGCTTTACGAGTACTCATATTTTTTCGACGACTCTTAATTTTGCGCTTCTTGCCATGGGGTTATTTGCAACCTCGTCTTTCGTGGGGCGCACGACTTTTTTCGTCAATATTCGAACCAATGGTTTTTTATTGCAGGCACACTCGGGTAAGCCCGGGGGACATATACACCCTTTTTCCAGGGCTTTCATTCGATGTTTTACAATTCGGTCTTCAAGGGAATGAAAAGATAAAACACATAGGCGACCTTTATGGTTTAAAAGGCTCGCAACATTTTCCATGAATAAATCGAGCATTTCAAGTTCTCTGTTGACAACGATTCTAAGTGCCATGAACGTCCGTGTGGCGGGGTGGATTTTCTGCTTAAATGATACGTTCTTTGGAACAGCATCGCACACGATTTGAGCCAACTCCTTGCTCGATCTGATGGCTTTGCGCCGCCGTTGCGTTACTATTCTTTTCGCAATTTGTCCTGCTCGGCGTTCCTCTCCGTATTTGTAAAAAATTTCCTTAAGGTTTTTTTCCGCCATGCTGTTGATTAAATCTTCAGCCGTTGCACTCGATTTTAAATTCATTCGCATATCAAGCGGCTCATCTTTGTTGAAGCTGAACCCCCGACCGCTCGACTCGAGTTGATCAAGTGAAATTCCAAGATCAAGAAGAATTCCGTCTACCGCATCAATTTTCAATTGTTGAAGAAACTCAGGAAGATGAATAAAATTGTCATGAAAGAGGTGGATGGTTAAATTGAACGATTTTAGAACTTTTTTTGCGTTCCTGACCGCATCGATATCTTGGTCAATGCCTATGAAAATTCCTCCCGGGATAATTTTTTTGCAAATAGCCCCGGCATGGCCCGAACCCCCAAGGGTGCAGTCGACATAGATTCTCCCTGGTGTACAGTTAAGATAACAGAGCGCTTGGGGCAGCATTACAGGGATATGTTTGAACAACACAATTAGAGTCCTAATTTTGCAATTTCGTTTCTTACGTCCTCCTTTTTCATGTCTTTATCCAGATGTATATTTTCCCTGTCCCAGCTTTTACGTGACCAGATTTCAAAATGATCGAGGACGCCAACAAGAACAATCTCCTTGTCCAATTCAGCATACTGTCTCAAGTTCTGCGGTATCAGGATACGATCCTGTTTGTCGCAAGCGCATTCAAAAGCACCTCCGATGAAGACCCTTCTAAATCGGCGCATGTTCTCGCTTTTTTCGGCCAGAGACAATATACGGGTTTCAATGTTACGCCATTCATCATATGTATAGGCCACAAGTCCCCCGTCCATTCTGGAAACCATCACCCCATTTGATTCCTGTGCTTTGATGACATCACGGAACCTGGCCGGAATTATGATACGCCCTTTTGAATCTATTGTATGAAATGAGCTTCCTCGGAACATTTTTCACCATAATTATCCACTTTAACCCACCTTTTTGTTAAAAGTACATTTTTTAATAAGTGTCAAGAAAAAAATACAATAACATATAATATTTTTTATAATAATTCATAAATGTTAAAAGTATAAAAGAAATTTAACTTTAAGTGGGGTAAAGTGGAGGTATTTTTTTTGGATTTGACCACTTTGTCTGAATTTGCCGTTATGATGGTGGCGAGATAAATTCCTTAGAAAACCCAGGGCAAACCCATTTGAATCTCAATATAGGGAGAACGCTCCACGCCGTCGCTTCGCTGTACGGAAATCAAATGCGTTTACCCTGTTAGAGTTGTGGATCGTCATCGGCATGATCATTGATACTGTGGTTATCAACAAACTCAAGCCCAACGATAATATTGATGAGATCGTCGATGAATTTGAAAGTCAAAAAATAATTCAATTCCCGCTTTCTCCAAAGAGCATAACAGGACTGTCGGCGATAAAAGCATATATTGGAAAATACAGTGAAGTCTTTGTTGAAGCACTGGGATAGCAAAAGGAAATACAGGGTAGGGATAGATCATAAGGTTTAATAATATACCGGATCGGAATCGAACTTATGTTCCAGGGACTCCCTTTCTTCTTTACTCAGTCTGCCCATTTCTACGAGAACTTTTCCGATACCCGCTTCTCTAAGGGTATCGATTCTCATCAGGGATTCAGCGCTTTTATTAGAGGCGCTGATAAACGTATAATCCGAAGTCAGTTTTGATTTATTTAACAATTTAACCGTCGCGCCCGAAAAAATAATATGATAGTTTAATAAAAAATATCCGGCGGCTCCTAAAAGAACCAGTAGAATATAAGAGCTCATTTTTTTCATCATTATATGGATTCCTCTATTAAATTTTCTTTATTTGGTACAGGAAGCGTTTATCAGCTTATCGATTTTTATTCAATAACTATTATTTTCGCTTCACTGATAAATATATAACGGACATAGGGTCAAATCCAAATATTTGGGGCACTGCGAAGATGTTGGGGAAATGATGAGCTTATCGCTTTTCAGAAAAAGGCATGACCTCCTAAGTTTAAACCTATACTCGAATTCAAAGCCGGAATAGTCTTTTATATCCTTTAAAATAAGGATGCGAAACTTTAGTTATTAGTTTATATCGATTTTGGGTAACAATTGGATATCGAGCATTATTATTTGAATTTCCAGTAGGGGACCGGTCCTAATCCCCGTCATATTCCTGGTAAATAATATGCCCGCAGGACTCGCAATGTGAGGCATCCTCGTCATGGTAGCGAAGGCCACACCCCGCGCAAACGACCTTTTTTTTTGTGGCAATGTGTATCCATTCCTTGGCGATACGGCTCACCTGCCAAGGTATAAGGTATAAGGATAATACCTGAAAGTATCATGAGTACGGCAACCCGTTGTATCAATTTATGCTTGCCTTTTTTCTAATAATACAAAGCCGGTATAAGTCCAAAGGGTTTGCAATATGAAGACTTTCAGACAATATTTCTTTATACTTTTCAAAGTCTTCTGATCTACATCTTTTTTTGTTATAAATTCGATGGACCTTGTCTATAAATTCACATGTAAAAAAATAGTCTTCTATTTCATCATTGTTTGGATATTCCTTTAAAAAATTCCAATAGGCTTTTCGAAGTCTGGCAGCCTGATAAAATGGTGATTTTTTTTCTGTCTTATAGTAAACTTGCCTCGAATCTTGGTTGAACAAATTAATGTTAATTTTAGTTTCCTTTTTGCAGTCCAAAACATTATTAATTTTTCCAAGTGCTTTAAAATATCTTTCTTTATCATTAATTCCAACCTCGGCACCTAAAAGATGATACGCCTTTTGCAGAGCGTACCCTTCGAGCGATATATCAGTTAACGCATAAAAAATATCATTAGAAAAATATCTTGGGCAGTTTCCTTGCTGACAATCTCTCAACATCCTATCAAACCATGCGAACCCTAGATTTCGTTTTAGTGTGTGGTAGTTGTCATCCAAGGTATTGTCATATAATTTACTTTTATACTCAAATAAGAATTCAGTCTTTTTTTCCAGAGGCATTTTCTCAAGGTATTCTTTATCAATTTCAATTATGGTTCCCATTATCTGCTCCTCCATTTTAATTGTTTTTGTTATACATATTGGGTGGTTCATAGGTATAACGTTGAAAAACTCTGTTTTTAAAAATTCCTTTTACGGAATTCATGGGCGCTTGACTCCTCCATAAATAAAAATGGTTATTTTCTCTTCTATGCATTTTTTCATTCCTGGCCGGGACATCCGATCCGTTTTTCTCAGTTCGATGCTCTTTATGCTGTAGTTTTCTTCAAGATGCTTGGAAAAGGATTTTAAAATATCCTGTTGAGAATTTGACGTATTTGGATATGCGATATTTCTCCGGACAATCACATTTTCTTCAATTTCACACTGGGTTTCGGTGTTATCCGAGGAGGTTCTATTCACTACAAATCTGTCGTCTGCGTTTCCTTGAAGAACCGGCTCAAAGTACTCGCAATAGCTTGCACTAGTCAGCGATATCGTGTCCATATAACGCACACCGTAGTTTTTATTTTCAAAAGTGAAAATTTTGCATCTCGGCGCTTTACCGGGATCAATAATGATGTTAACACAAGATTCACAGGTTGCATCTCTTAACTTTTCTGAAGAGAATCCACCAAGAATCTTTTTATCCTTCCGGGTTGATAAAAATATATTCGAAATGTCATCGAGTCCCCGACCAAGGCTTTTTTTCCCCATTTTTCCCCTTAAATCCGGATTACGGAGTTTTTTCCTCCAAATGAATTATCGACCTGGTTGGAATTGTTTTGATCCTCAACCCATAAATCATCTATAAGAAACCTGTATTGGTATGTACCCGGTGCAAGATAGATACTCTTTGACCATGTACCATCTTCTTTACGTTCCATGAGAGATTCTTCGGATGTCTTCCAATTGTTGAAGGTTCCGACAATTTTGACGCAACTTGCTTTGGGTTCATCGCAGAAAAATTGTTTTTTTACCATTCTTGCTGATGGAAAAGACTTTTTTTGTTTAACGAGCCTTAATCCAAGAATTTTTTCCTCTGCTATCACTTCTTTGGTAAGGGCCATATAGTCTCTGAACCCCTTGGCTTTTTGATCATAATCTACTATGGATCTCCCAAAGCTAGCGGCTTCCTTCAGCTTAACATTCGTATTTATAACTGTTATAAACATAGAATCGTTAAAATGGTTTTTTATATCCTGTAAAACTTCTTTTGAAATTCTTGTCCGCTTATCGTACATAATAGCAATAACTTTTATCCGAATTTCGTGCCCTGTTTTTTCCCGAACCAGGTCTATTATCTCCAGCAGCTTGCTGATTCCATGCAGTGAAAAAAGGCTCATCTCAATAGGAACGATTACCTCTGTCGAAGCAATGAGCGAATTAAAAGTCAGAAGTCCGAGGCTGGGCGGACAGTCAATTATTATGTAATCATAAATTTGATATAAACTGTCAATTGCTTCTTTAAGTTTGGTCTCCCTGCCTTGAACCATGGAAAGATGTTGCTCAAGCGTGCTTAAGGAAATGTTCGATGGAGCGATATCGAAGTTGCCATTTACCTCGATAGTCACGTCATTAAGAGCTACTTTAGCTCCATTCGAATAGCAAAGTGTGTCGCAAACTGTTTTTTCCAACTCTCGGGTATTGATATTTAAACCTATCGCAGAATGTCCCTGAGGGTCCATATCGATGAGAAGCACCTTTCGACCTTTATGGGCCAAGCATGCAGATAAGTTAATTGCGGATGTGGTCTTACCACATCCTCCTTTTTGGTTGGCAATTGAAATAATCCTCATCATTCCCTCCTTTTTCCCAAAATATCATTTAAGCGATCAAAAAATGCTTTACATGATGACACCGACATCATCCTTCAATTTTTATAGCCTGGACCATCTTGAAGGAAACCCTTAGATGTGGTTCCGAAGGAAATATTTCAACTGAGGTTTCTGGTGGTGCGTCAACTCTCCAAAAGAAAAAAAGCACTTCATTGTTAAAAAACCGGAAATGAATCGGTTAGCCACGCACTTATTCACGAATCCGTATAACCATTATTCTGCTCGCGCTATCACCGTGATGGTTTCTTCCCTCATGACAGGTTTGGCTTTGCCAATGAATCAAAAAAGCCTCCAAAAGGATATTGAATCCCTAGGAGGCTTTATATGGAAATTTAAGAACCACTTTAATTATGATATATTACCGTTAAAAATTTAAACATATGAAAAAGATCTTAATTTATTATTCGATATTATAAAACATATTGTGTGTCAAGTAAAAAATAATACAATATATTGCGGTTAAAAGCGATATTTATTATTGAGGGGATTATAGTAGGTATTTACGAGCAGATGATGAGTTTAAAGTCTAAAATCAGGGGAAAAACAGACCATAGGGTATAGCAAGATGGGTATGATAAGGTCTTTAGAAGGTTATCGATACATTGTTCGGAAACACAATATATTAGCAATAGCGTCTGAATGGGTATTAAAAGAACCAACTGCCTGTATCAATAGGTATCCCCTTTTTCAGCCTTTCTGCCTTTAAGCAGAAAACAGTTTTTCTTGCTGCACTTAAGGCCGTTGACGCAATATTCACCTTTACGACAAGGGCAGTTTTTACTGATTTCAAGCCACTTCATAGCCAAATACCACTTCACATACTTACAAACGATAAAGCCGGATATTCATTTCCTTTCTTTAGGTGAAATCATATCCACCTCAGGAAATCTTTACATCCCTATCCATGTCGATCCTACAACTTTGGCATTATTGCCTATCATTTTTTGCACGCAAAAATCGTGCAAATTTAGCTAAATAAGTGTTGTTTGATTAAATCTTAAATAGTTAACGTCTCGGAAATTTGAAAACTTATCGAAAATAATAGTTTTTAATGGTAACCTGTTTGTGCCATCAGAATGGAATAATGGAATGCTGGAATGCTGGAATATTGGGGGTATGGGCGGAAATAAACCATTTTAATTGTAAAAAACTCCTTTCCTTCAACTTGGTTCAGGATAAGCTCATCCATCATTCCATTATTCCAGATGGGGCGAAGCCCCTAAATTCTTTAGGTCGCCAAGATTATCACTACAAAAAAAATTAAGTTATGAAGTAAATTACATAAAAATTGTGAATTATCTTAAATAGGCAGGCGTTATACAGGCGTTATAATGGCACTAATGAATGGAACTAAACAATAGACAGGAGAGGTGGATTGCAGGGTTAAAGGAAAAGGCGTTCACAAATTCGTCCCGGTGTTAATAAAAAAGGGCGATTCAACTGAATCGCCCTGTCCAAAGATTATGAGGAAAAGTTAACAATCCTACAAGGCCCTGGGCAAACATAATAGTTATAGTTTCCCGAAATGTCGTATAAAATATCCCAAGGGTAGAACTATACCAATAGATCCTAAAAGGCTGTATAATATGATTTATGTTGTATGTCAAGTAAAAAATAATACAATATATGGTGGTTCAAAAGTTTTTATGTTAATTCGTGTTCATCCAGAAATAGTAGATTTTGGTTTCCGGCAAGGCCCGAGCGAGTTTTCAACCGCAGGCATAGCATGCTATGTCGAGGATTGAAAACGAGCGAGAACGCCGCCGGGGGCCGAAATATGCTGTTTATGGATGAACACTAACTATGCTCCTTAACATAATAGAGCGTGGCGCCTACAGGTGAGAAGGAGAGAAAAAACATGCTCACGATTGGAATAAGGAACAAGAGGCCGAACCCCAGGTGAAGCGGCAGGTTTTTATAGAAAAGCTTGAAACGTGTCTTAAAAGGATAAAGTCTCCTGGCCGGAACGAGATCCGTATTATCCCAGGCGAGAAAAATTGCGGCAATTAACGAGGAAAAAATTGTTAAAAACGGACCTAACGGTGTTAGCCAGCCAAGCACCATGATAAAGAGACTCAAAAGAACCGGCACTATAGTTCGGGGGATTTCCTGTTTGACTAAGTAAAAAAACCGGCTAAAGAAAGGCATTTTTTGCGGATCCTTTTCCTGCCCGGATACCAGGCGCTCGGTAATCCGAGACATGGTGTCCATAATGATCACACAAAAAAGGATCTGAGAAATAAGATAGGAAAAAACCGATGACAGCACCAGGAGAGAAAGAGAAAGTGCCCAGGAAAGAAGGTGCCATAGCCATAAAAGCCACCGGCTTTCCGGTTTTATCCAGACAAGGTTTAATATCTCCTGATGATATATAAGGATCAGGCTTGCCAAAATGATGGTGATGATGATAACTGCAGCAAGTCTGATAAGACCCAGCAGCAGGAGTTTCGGCGTTTTGATCCCCAGCCAAAATCCCCGTATATTATAAGTCATTCCGTCGAATACTTTCATATTGTTAGGAGCCTTTTGCCTTATTTATGATTTTTATACCTCAAACAGGTTATTAGATTACAGATGATATCTCAAACAGAAAATTTTTTTGGACCTTAAATTCAATTTAGTCACAAGTACAAAAAAAGAGGTTACAGTGTGAACCGTAACCTCTTGAATTTCATGGTAGGCACGATTGGATTTGAACCAACGACCTCTACCGTGTCAAGGTAGCGCTCTCCCCCTGAGCTACGTGCCTGTATCGAGACCTTTGAAAATTTGTTAACACCACTTTTTATGTCTGTCAAGAAAAATGCCTTTTGGAAGAGATCTAACTCCCATTTTTTAAAAGTCTCGTCATATCTGCGGCTGACCGCCACACAAGGATTAGCTTGCTCAGGAAAAACCTTTCGACATGAAAAATTAAACTTACGGTTTAAGATACGCGGTTAATTTTTCTTTGATTTTGTCTGAAACGACTATTGATTGATTTTTTCTGTAATCGTAACAGACTTGGACCGATTCTCCGGTTGCATATACTATGGATTCGTCTGAGTGATGGAAGAGTTTATATTCAAAAGTAAAACTTTTGGTGCCGATATCCTTGACCCACATTTGAAGGGTTACCTTGTCAACGAACATTACCGGTTTAAGATAATCGCAGCGAATATGCGCCATTATAAACCTGAAATCAGAAGGATCCGAAACCTCGAAATATTTTTGTGAGAATTTTTTTCGCCCTTCTTCAAAATAGGTAAAGAATACAGCATTGTTAACATGCCCCAGAGCATCAAGATCACGGAATCTGACTTCAATGTTTGTGGAAAATATTTTGCCTGAACTCATCAACAACTCCTGACCCTGATATATTTTTATTCATTCTGAAAAACACGGTCCTTTGAGCAATGATATTGACTTAGATAATAATCAGATCCATTTTATGTCAAGGTATTATTTGTTAGAATCGGCTTAACATCTTGCCCTATGATTTTTCCACGAAAATATATTGGACTTATTTATCCGTATGTGGCAAATTGAAATCCTAGAAAGGAGGTGTTTGGAATGAAAGTGAGAAAGTCTATTTTTGCAGGAAGCTGGTACCCGGGCAATCCTGCCGGGTGCGAGAAAGAGATCAAAGGTTTTCTAAAAGAGTACCCTACAAAGACCATTGCACAGAGGTCCTTAACCGGAGGGATAGTACCCCATGCCGGATGGTATTTTTCAGGAAGTATCGCCTGTAACGTAATCCATTGCCTCAAAGATAAAAAGCCTCCGGATGCTTTTGTAATTTTCGGGATGCATCTTCATACTCGCTCACCCTCATATATTATGACCGACGGTGCATGGGAAACTCCTTTTGGTGAAATAGAAATCGAAAATTCGCTTGCAGGCGAACTTGTCGAACAATTTTCATTTCAGATCGAAACCGCTGATAACTATACCCAGGACAATACGATCGAACTTCAGCTCCCTTTTATAAAATACTTTTTTAAGGACACAAAAATCGTTCCCATCGGCGTACCTCCGACACAAAAATCTCTTGAAATCGGAAAGGCTGTGGCCGACATTTCAAACCGTCTGGGTTTGCGGGTCAAAGTTATCGGTTCGACCGACCTCACACATTACGGTATGAATTACGGGTTTGTAACCCATGGCACGGGTCCGGCGGCGTTGGACTGGGTGCGCAACGAGAACGATCGCAGGGTTATTGATGCCATGCTTGCTATGGATCCTGAAAAGGTTATTACAGAGGCCCTGGCAAACCAGAATGCCTGTTGCAGCGGTGCGGCTGCAACTGCAATTGCTGCTGCAAAACAACTCGGGGCTGACAAAGCGGAAGCTATTGCATATGCAACCAGTTATGATAAAAGTCCGGGGGACAGTTTTGTGGGATATACGGGAATTGTGTTTTAAAAAGGATAAGGGGTCAGCCATTAACGGCCCCTTATCGTTCGATCCCATCTCTTGCTAAAATACCTTGATTATAATAATGTTTCACTTCTTTTATCTCACTAACCAGGTCGGCATATTGGATGAACTCTTGGGGTGCATTGCGTCCGGTAAGGATAATTTCCACGCTTTCAGGCCGCTGGTCTAAAAATTCCAGAACCTGTTTTACGGTAAGCAGGCCAAACCAGATTGTCACGTTGATTTCATCCAGTATAACAATGTCATATTGTCCTGAGAGCATCGCGTCACGAGCCTTGATAAGACCTTGTTCAGCCTGATCTATATGCTTTTGAGTTACTTGATCACGATGAATGCACTTGATGTCCCCATACTGTTCAATTATGATGTAGGGGTTATCACGTAATGCCGTAAGTTCGCCATAGTGATGCCCCTTCATGAACTGGCCGATGTATGTTTTCAGTCCATGACCTGCAGCTCTGATTGAAAGCCCTAAAGCGGCGGTTGTTTTGCCCTTACCGTCTCCGGTGTATACCTGAATGTACCTTTTTATATCTGTTGCCATTATTCAATGATGATGAATTCATAAAAGCTCAAATTCATCAAGGGGTTGGAGTTTGGTATTTTTTGACTTTTTACAAGACCATCAAAATAAGTTAGAAAAAATGTGACCTTAAAGCCTATTATTGAGAGATTAAACAAACGACTCCTAATAAACTAAGCAGAAAATACAAAATGATCCAAGGATAGTATGAACCATCACACTTCCTAACTTCCTTTCGTATTTCAATTTTAAGACGCCTTGGATAATTACTGGATCGCACTTCCAATAGAAGTGTATAAAACTTAGCTTGTGCGTCGATCAGATCATACTCTTGTTCTAAGGCTTGCTTAATTGGTCCTTTGAGTTTTGTCAAGTGCCAATGGGATGTTGCCCGAACAAATTCTTAAGGCTAAATTCCTAAAGAATTTGAATTAAGGATTTTTGCTTTAACAGCATAAGCCACATTATAGCGATTTGCTCTAAAACCTTTACTTGAACACTTTTTCTTGTTATTCTTTTTTTGTCTTTTTACCATATGGGCGTCTCCTGTTTTATGGATTGTTTTTGCCAATATCCCATTATAACAGGATTTCCAGATAGCTTGCTCTATTTTTTGCTCAGTAACCTTCAAAATTCAAGTATCAGCTTGCCCGAAGGACGGCAATTTGAAGAAACAAAAAAACCCCTTAGATATATATTTTCTTATTTACCATGAAAAATTTAAAACAGGCCATTGTCAATGCGATAAACCGCTTTATCATTATTCAGAAAAAAGAAGGGTATTGGGTCTTTGACCTGGAAGCGGATACCACAATCACATCTGAATACATAATCCTCCAGCGATTCTTGGGCAAAGAGATTGAACCGGATCTCAAAAATCGTCTATCCCGATATATTTGCAGTAAACAGCTTCCAGATGGAGGCTGGCCCATTTGCGAAAAAAGCGCAGCTAATGTCAGCGCTTCCGTCAAGGCCTATTTTGCTCTTAAGCTAATAGGCGATTCACCTGAATTATCGCATATGGCAAAAGCGCGCAAACTCATATTAAGCCTTGGCGGTGCAGCAAATGTTAATGTGTTTACACGTATCACCCTTGCCTTGTTTGGACAGATACCCTGGCATACAGCCCCGGCCATGCCTATTGAAATCATGTTTTTGCCTAAATGGTTTTTTTTTCACATAAACAAGGTTTCTTACTGGTCTCGCACAGTAATGGTGCCACTGCTTATTCTTTATGCCAAGCGGCCGATTTGTCTCCTGAGACCAGAAGAGAGAGTGCCGGAGCTATTTCTGAAACCGCCCGATAATCTTTTTCATCTCGATCACTGCATACCAGGCCATTTTTGCAGAAATTTGTTCATACTCTTAGATCGTATCTTGAAACGGATCGAGCGATTGATTCCTCAATCTGTCCGAAAAAAGGGAATCAGGCTCGCACAGAGTTGGACCTTAGATCATATGCAATGCAAAGGCGGCCTTGGTGCCATCTTTCCGGCTATGGCCAATGCAGTCATGGCCCTTAAGGTTTTAGGTTATCCTGATAATCACCCGGATATGGTGCGCGGAATTAAGGCGATAAACGATCTGCTGGTCACCCACGGCAACAAGACTTTCTGCCAGCCGTGTGTTTCGCCGATCTGGGATACCTGCTTAATTCTTTCAGCTTTGCGTGAAGCCGGCATCCCATCTGGCCACCAATCCGTAACGTCTGCTATAGACTGGCTTTTCACGAAACAAATCTTTGTTACTGGAGACTGGAGCACTAATGGGTCAAATCTTGAACCTGGCAGCTGGGCATTTCAGTTCGAAAACAGATTCTATCCTGACGTGGACGATACGGCCATGGTTCTTATGGCTATGCTTCGTGCCGGTGTTTTGAATAGCGACAAGTATAAGGAAAAGATAAAAAGAGCCGTGAACTGGATCATCGTCATGCAAAGTTCGGATGGTGGTTGGGCTGCTTTTGATATTGACAACAATAACATTTACCTTAATAATATACCGTTTGCCGATCATGGTGCATTGCTTGATCCCAGCACTTCTGATCTGACGGCACGTTGCATTGAGCTTTTGTCGATGCTTGGCTATCGCCATGATTTTCCACCCATCGCCAGAGCACTTAATTTTCTTCAAAAGAATCAGGAAGAAACTGGTGCATGGTACGGGCGATGGGGGGTGAACTATATATACGGTACATGGTCTGTGATCATGGGCTTAAGGCAGGTAGGTGAAGACATGTCTCTCCCCTATGTTCGGAAGGCAATTGAATGGTTGAAATCCTGTCAGAACAAAGATGGCGGCTGGGGTGAAACCTGCGATTCTTACAATGCCTCCTCTTTAGCTGGTAAAGGCGACAGCACAGCATCGCAAACTGCATGGGCTCTGCTTGGACTCATGGCTGCAGGCGAAGTAAAGAGTTCTGCTGTCCAAAAAGGTGTAAACTACCTGCTAAGCACCCAAAATGCGCAGGGCGGATGGGACGAAAAGTTGTTTACCGGTACAGGCTTCCCAAGGGTTTTTTACTTGCGCTACCACGGATACAGCCAGTACTTCCCCCTTTGGGCTCTGGGTGTATACCAGCGGCTTAGCCAGGGACAAATCATGTGTCAGGATGAGATAAGATTGAAAAAACCTATATACAGTCGAGCTATGGGGCCAGAAGTTTGTGATCGGTAAGACGCAACACTTTATTCAAGCTGGTCTGTGCAGCAAGAAAGTTTCGGCAGAGGCAAACAAGTGCAAAGATTTCTTGAGGGTGTCGGGCAAGGCTTTTGAGCAGGGACAAAGGGCGCAATCCGCCAAACTCATCGACGCCTGCCATAGCGCTTGCTGGAATAGCCATATCTGCCGGATCAGAGATAGCACGTATAGCCACAAAAGGTACTTTTGCCTGAAGCGCTACCTGGGCTACGGCAGCGCTCTCCATATCCACAGCAACCGCCCCGAAATTTTTGAATAATGCTCTCTTCTCATCAGGATTTATCAGCACAGTCGTACTCTGAATAAGTGGCCCCGTGTGGAAATTCACATGCCCGTTTAGCCGGCTGCAAAGGCGTTCATGCCAGGTAGTATTTACTAAGTAGCCTGTTTGATTCGAAGAAAAAACAGTTTCGGGTATGATCAGACTGCCGGGAAAAAGTTCGGTGCTTAGAGCACCTGCGCTTCCCCAGCTGAGTAAAGCGGTGGCCCCCTCTTTTACCAATGTCCTGCCTGCAAGGTGTGCCATTTCCGGACCCAACCCAGATAATTTTACGATGGTTTCCTCGGATACACGACATATCTCATCAGCAGATATTGGCTTTTTTACCAAGCCCTGCGCCTCTGCTTTAAGCGCCACTACGATTCCAAGTATTGTCAAAATATTCCTCTATTAGTCAAGATGCGTTATTATATGATAAGCCATTGAAATAGTAAATTTACTCGCTTAACAAGTTGGTCCGCTTTGCCCCGCCTGCCATTGCAAGCTCGCCCGCCAGCCAAGCCCGTCCGGCATTCGCCTGAGGCACAGCCGATGGCGGACGGGCCCGCCTGCCACTGCGAGGCACGAGCGGGCAGGCAAGGCGAGGCGGCCAGGGGCACGAGCGGGCAGGTCACAATTGGAATATCGAAATACCATTAGTTTGAATCCTTTTCGATGATTTGCTGCTGAATATGCATCTTCTTCAAAAGAGTTTCATATGATTTATGTTTAATTACTCTTGAGAAAGATTTCCGATAGTTTTTGACGATACTGACACCGTCGATCTTTACATCATAAATAAGTGAGACCTTTTCTGCCGATGTCAGGAGATAATCGACAGAAATTTCATCATTTAACCTGATGATGACAGTTTGTACTAATTTCCGCCTCTGATTAATATCCTCTTCAATGTAACGGACTTCTTCTTGCTTGAGAAAGTCTAAAACCAGCCTTGTATAGGAATCCAGGAACAGGTCTCGAAAAACGGCCTTGAATTCTGCCCATTGAGTATCATTGAGCTTTGGCCGAAAGTCTTCCAGCACTTTCTCGGACATCATATCGAAATCAAAGCTGTTTGCAACAATCTTTTTAATAGCAATCCTTCTTTTATTTCTGAATTCATGAGCCTGGATCTGGGGATCGGTCTGGATGGAAATCACCTGATCAAGCATACATTTCACCATCTCGGTGGGTTCTCCTGCGATACCGTGGGAACACAGGAAAACAAGTGAAATGGGAAAGAGCATCGCCAGTATGAAAATTTTAGATTTCATATTTACTCCTTATTCCAAAAAATTAACTGTAAGATTACCCATAGTCAGGCAATTTATTTTTTCGCGCTTTGTTCTACAGAAAGATGAGTCGCCGAATCAAGTTTTCCCATTTTTGAAAAGTTTTTAACTAGTTGTAAAATTGAAGGGATTAAAAATATTGCTGCGGCCAATATGCTAATGCTTCCGATCGTAGCGAGCAATCCCAGGCTATACACGCCCTGGTGGTCTGATATAGTGAGACTCCCAAAACCTATGGTTGTCGTAAGGCCTGCGAGGATGATCCCTTTGCCGGTGCTAAACGGGAGTACTATATCTCCGTTCTCGCTTTCTACCTGACGCCATCGCTGAACTATAATGATGCCGTATTCAATGCCGGCCCCAACAATGAGGGGTAGAAAGATACTGTTAGCTAAGTTAAAGTCCACCCCGAAAAGGTCCATCAATCCCATAGTCCATACGGTCCCCACAACAAGTGGAGTTATAGCTATAAGTGTGTAAGAGAACCTGCGGAAAGTGATAAACAACAGGACAATAATAAATATCACAGCATAAACTGCCGCCTTGATACAGGCATCTCGAAAGGCCTTTGTAAAAACATAAAGAGTAACCGGGTTTCCGATTGCATCAGGATCTACAGACCTGAGCTCATGAACAAACTGGCCCGTAAGCTCCGGTTCCCATATGTTATGGGACGGGAAGACCCGGATAAGATAAAGATTGTTTTTGTCAACAAAACGCTGAACCAGGGGTCTGGGCAAATCATCGAGTTTAATGGGCGTGGTGTTTACGTTCATGCGCAGAATTTCAAACTTTTCGTCCAGATCCTGAATCAAGATTTTTTCAAAGGTGGCAAGGGCAGTTATGCGTTGCGATTTCATCATGGAGCTAAAACGGCTTCTTAGTTTTTCAATGAGATCTCGCACCTGTTTCATTTGTACTTCCAGCGGTTTTGCTGTGCCCCATTTGTTTTCACCAGAATCTAACATCTTAAAACGAATGTTGCCAAGAATCTTATTTAATTTTACTATATCAACCATATCCCCGGAGCTTTGGAGTAATCCGGCCGTGGGCAGGAGGGGCTTCATTTGCCTCAACAAATCTATTTTTTCTTCCTGGTTATGAGGTAATATAGTTTCTACGCTATGTACTTCAGAGACTGAAGGGAGGGCTTTCAGAGCTTCTGTCTTTTTTTTGACTTCTTCCAGAGAATGGGCCAGGATTACTCCATACAAACTGGATCGTTCGGAGTTTTGCAGAAGTTTTTTTTCCCAGATAACAGATTCTGCTTTTTTTGACTGAAGTCGCAACATGTTCAAGTCAAATGAAACATTTCTTGATCCCCATAAGGAGAAACCGAATAAAATGCAGGCAGTAATGAGAAAGAAAAAAGCCCGCTCGTTTCCGAGTCTAAACAGGGGTTTTAATTGGGCAGATGCCACATTTTTTTGAACCTTATACCTGGTCTTGTCAAATACCAGGGTGATAGCAGGTAAAAAACAAATAGTTGTTACCGTTGTCATAACCATCCCCATGGAGGTAATGATTCCCAATTCTACCAATCCTTTGAAACCGGTAAACACAAGGGGAAAAAATGAAAGGGCTGCGGTTATTCCTGCAAGAATAACTGCCGGGCCGAGTTTGATCATGGTGGACTGTATTGCTTCTTCTTTTGAAACATGTCGGAGCTGTTCTTCTTCTTGATATCGTGCAAACCAGTGGATTCCGTAATCAATACCCAAACCGAGCAGAAGGGGAGCAAATGTTACTGAAAGTATATTGAGATGCCCAATAAATAGGGTCGTCAGGCCGAAGGTTAAAGACAGGGCTACCAGGAGTTCTGTAATTTCCAATAAAGGCCGGCGGATTCCACGCCAGAAAATAACAAGAAGAAGGGTAAGACCTACCAAAGAGAGTATAGTGGCTATGCTCATATCGCCAAGCGCCGCATCCATTTCATCCATATTCAGAGCATCCTGTCCGGTAACGCCGGCATTAACTTCGGGAAAATCATCCTGAACCGAGGAAACAGCTTTTCTTAAAGCTGTCAGGGAGTGGAGGGCATTAGTGAAATTGTTGCTTTTCTTTTTCGGAGTAACAAAAACAAGGATATATTTTTTATTATCTGTCCAGAAATAGCCCTTTTCAGCGTCAGCATCCCACGATTTTTTGGTAAAAAACGATCCCCACGGGGAATGAAAAGAGGTACATCCATCTATCCACTTTATCATTTCTCCAAGGACACGAATGAGAAAATCAAGGTCAAGTGGTTTATCATCGTCATGTGATAGTCCCTCATCAAGAAACCCGGTAAAAAGCTCACCAACCATTTTGGAAGCCATCTCATTATTGATTCCCCTGAAAAAACTGATCAGACCGGGAGATTGCGCAAGGTTACTAATAAAATCCTGATGTTCGCCAAGATTATCCCGTAAGGTTAAAAGGTCTTCTTTGTTCAAATAAAGGAGCGCCCAGGGCCTGAGGATTTCAGGATCCACACGATAAAAGATCTGGATATAATTATCGTGGTCTGCTTCTAAAAGAGTAGCCAGGGCATGAAGAAACTCCAATGAACGGGAAATATTTTTGTTTTCAATAGCAACAACAAATGTGTCCAGATCATTGAATGGATCAGCCTGTTCTGATAGCTGTGCCAGACGGTTGTCCGGAGAAATGAGATCTATTCGACTGGTCTGAAACCCCAGATTCCTGACAGTATAAAAAATCGAAATTGCGGACAGTGCCAGTGCAATAAAAATAATAATAAAGGGGTGCGAGGTTTCAGCGATCAATATTTTTCTTATTATCCGTTGAATAGGGGTCATTTTTATTCGCACACTTGCCAGTCCTTTACTCCCGCGGCATATATTAGTTCGGCCTGAGAAATATTATAATTTAATGCCGCTTCAAGATATCGGCCCTTATTTTCGCCATATTTTTCTATGGCATTGAGCATGTTCTGGGCTGTTCCTATGCCCATATCAAAATCAGCAATAGCAGCAATCAACCACTTTCTGGCCGCGGCCGTAGCCTTACGATAAGCGTTTACAGCCTTTTCCCACTCCAGAACCTCATGATAACATTTAGCCACGTGAATAGAGATATTCCTCTTAGCGGAGTCCCTGGTATAAAGTAGCTTTCTATATTCCGCCTGAGCTTTATCTACCCTGGCGCAACTGATGCCGAAGTCAAAGTTCCATTTCAATCCGGCCAATATCCCGGCATAGGCGTGATTGAACTCATCGTTGATATAAGGGTTATCCAATTTATCCCGGCCAGGTGCTCCGGCAAGGGAACCTTCCAAAGCAAGAAAAAAAGAAGGATACCTGTCGCTTCGCACCGCTTTCACCTGAAATTCTTGGGCATTAAGAGCTTCCTTGAGTTGTTTGAATTCCGGACGTTCGGAGGATGCTTTTTGAATATAGTTTGTAAGTTCAGCCAGGTTTTTATCATTTGTCGGGAGCGCGTATTCGATAATATCAAACTCCGTTTCGGGAGGCAAATTGATCAAAGACTTCAGGGCAAAATGGGTTAGCTTTGCCCCCTTTTCAGCCTCAGCTCCGGACCGGATAGAGCCTGCGCGAAAAGCATCGATCCTATAAAGATCACTTTCGACTACATTTTCGGCATCAAGTTTCAAGAGGCGTATGATACGGCGTCTGGCATCATCAAAAAAATTTTCTGCGTCAATGGCCGCATTAATCCCCTGACGGGCAAGAATCAGGCCGTAATAGAGCTGCTTAACCCTGAAGACAATCTCAGCCTTTTTCTTTACGATATCAAATTCCCTGGCCTTGATTCCGCTTTTTGCTGCTTCTTCTCGGTTAAAAAGCTTGCCAAAAGTGTAAATGGGTTGCTTTACGGTAAAATCTAACCTGCCAAAAATACCGGTATTAGAAAGACTCGTGCCAGGGGATGGATCATGGATTTTATTATTGATAATTATCGGTTCCTCGGTATCGTTGACGGGTCCAGTAACACCGGTGATATCAATTTGGGGATAATAAGCAGCTTTTACCTGCTTGAGATTACTTTTGGCCACATCAATTTTACTTCGGCTTTCATCTATCTCGGGGCTTTTGGCAACAGCCATATCAATCAACTGCTGCAAACTCAGGACAGGTCTTTCCTGTTTTTGTTTTTCCGCCAATGCCTCCCCCTGGAAAATGAAAATCAGACCAAAACCAATAATCACCCCCAAAACCTGGATTAGCCGGATAGAGCTGTATATTTTCAACATAGCAAACCTTCCTTTTCTGTTATTAAAAAACCTCATTGGCAAGTTTTCCTTTCCAAAGCAAATCTTTATTTTGACATTGAGAAGTTACGTATGCCAGGGCGTATCACCTTCTGCCCTTTTGCTTGGGAAAAGCCTTCTTTCACGTTTCTTTCCCAGTAGCGCTGTATAAATTAAAAGTCCGACTCCAGCCCAGAAAATCTGTTCCAGTCGAAGAGCAATTCCGTATGTAAAACCGAGGGCTGACTGGAGACCGAATAGCCTAAAAATAATAACCAGGGTGCCTTCCAGCAGACCAATTTTGCTTGGGATAGCAAAACCCACAAGATCTATCCAGCTTCCCAAGAACCAGATACCGACAGCCATCAAGAAGGATGCATGGTCTATCATTATGAAAAGAAAGTACCAGCATTTCATAATACTACATGCCATTGCCACGGAATGCCAGAACATAGATAGAGATAAATCCTGGGGATGCTTTTTAAAAAAAAGCTTAAGCTCATTATCCACACTTGTGATATGGTGGGCCGCTTTTTCCAAAGCTTTTCCGCCAACCTTATGAACCATAAGCCAGCGTATGATGGCTCCCAGTTTGCCGTACTTCTGAACGGCCAGAAATCCCAGGAGCCCTGCCCCTAAAAGTGTACTCCCTGCGAGCATTGCTACCCAAACTCCAACCGGTAGCTCAATTTTCCAGAGGACAAAAAAGGACCCCAAAACCACAAAAATTAGTTGTGCCAGAGTGTATGAAAGTTTACCGATAATCACACCGGCAGCGGCTTGAGGGCCTTGATGATTTAAAGACAAAAGGCTTCCCTTAATTACTTCACCCCCGAGACTGGCTGTGGGAGTGAGATAATTAATCGAAGTGCCGGCCAGACGGATACAGAATATCTGAAAGAAGGGCAATGATCGATGGGGGCCGGAAAGGCAATGTCGCCAACCAATGGTATTAAAAAGGTTCACCAGCCCTTCAAACAGGATCATCGGCAAGAGTCCCCAGCCCAACAGGGTCAGGTCCCGCCATAATTCTTTTGGGCCGATCTTCCAGATTAAAAAAAATAGCAGAGCGATTCCTGTAATGATGCTGTAAACATGAAATTTTTTCATTTAGATGCCGGTACAATTATTTGTTTTTTCTATCTCTGCCATATTGAATCAGCCGAATACTATGGATAGTGGCGGTAAAAGCTGCCCAGATGGCTGCTATTGCAAAGATTTGCAACCTATAACCAAGTAAAAATCCTCTGTTGCAATTTGAGGTTCCCTTGCCATTTTTTAAGTCCCGTGGGAAGTTTATCCATGCTCAAGAGTAAAACGACCTCTTTTATTCCGACTTCTTTAAGATGGTAAAGAGACCTTGCAATGAGCGGGATACCGCCCACTTTTTTCCATGCTCCGGAGCGGTATGCATTGAGAATGGCAAGAGGAGGCTTTGGTGAGCTCTTACTCACTTGCGGAGAATCAGATACCTGTTTGACTGTTGAAAACATAAAACTTACGTACTCGATTCATTAATCGGTTTAAACCACTACCTCTGGTCAATCATTCTGAAATTTGGCCTGCATAGAATATGCTTACCCTAAGCGGTGTTACGATTTTCTATCATTGACATCGAATGTCATAAATGTCAATCAAGTTGTATATAATTTCTTTTCTAGTCAAGCGGACTTGGAGTCTGACAAACATTGATAAGTTGGTTGCCTAAAATCCATTATAATCAGAAATTTTTATCATTCCATTTGTTAATAAATACATCGTTTTCAATCAGTTAGCCTCTATTCAGAAGGTTCCCCATGGATAAATGCCACAAAGTTTGTTTTGCAGTCTCCAAACAAGTAGTTGGATTTGCTAAATATGCAACTAAGATTTGCAAGATCCACCTCCTGGTGCTTCTCGGCACCGGATTACTGGCCGGGTGTGCGACCCTTCCTAATGGTCGCAGGTGGGGGCAGGATGCGACCTCCATTTCCAGGGTGGCACCGCATTCGTAAAGCGGCTGTGAGTGCAGCGATTGAACCGAATACGTGGATACCCGCGATAGCTGCAGCGGTCTTCAAAATAGGAGATATGGACGAGAATCTCTCAGACTGGTCAGCAGAGCATACGCCGGTGTTTGGATCTCAAACTGGTGCCAAGCGGGCAAGTGACCATCTCCGAGGAGCAACGGGTGTCGCCTATCTGATCACCGCTATGACGACGCCTGGCGGTGAGGAACCAAAGGAGTGGACTGCCGCCAAGTTCAAAGGGATTGCTGCCGGGGCTGTGGCCTTGTCGCTTACACACGAAGTGACAGGAATCCTAAAGCACGAGACAGACCGAACCCGTCCAGATAGTTCTGATGATCGAAGCTTCCCATCGGGCCATGCTTCAATCGCCGCGGCCTTCTCAACGCTTGCTTCCCGGAACCTTGAGTCACTCCCGCTCTCCCACAAGAACAGGATTTTCCTGAGGGCGGGCTTTACTACACTCGCTGCTGGGACTGCCTGGGCCCGTATCGAGGGAAAACAGCATTACCCTTCGGATGTACTTGCCGGATACACGATTGGACATTTTATTAGTGCCTTTATTAACGATGCCTTTCTTGGTCTCGGTCATGCTGACGACTTCGGGCTTACTTTTGAACCCTCAAGAAATGGTGTCATAGTGGGTTTACGCTGGGTGTATTATGTTTAAGCAGGTATTTCTGTGTAATGAGATACAGAATTCCCTGAGCGCTGGTAAATTTTTTATATAGCTTTTTATGGGTACTGGGTATGTTCTCGTAAAAGCTTTTCTGCACGTACAAGCATATCAGGCATATCCACATCTTGCCAAAATCTATTTTTGATGTCCAGGGCTTCCATTTTTCCGGCATCGGCCAGAACTTGGATACCATCCGACAATGAAGCGTCTCCTTTCTGATTGTAAATTTGAGAGATTGCGTCCATCAATCCATACGTTCCAATGAAAACACCCGTATCTATACAATTGTAAACTTTAAGTTTCTTACCTATTGCTCTAATAAAACCATCTTCGGTCAAGACCTTTGTAGCATCGTCTATGTCGATAATTGTATCTAACTTATAATCAACGCATAAGGTTGCTCCACTTTTTGGCGGGGCATGATCCCTGACTAACCGCATGATTTCATCATCAAGAATATGATCCGCCATCGTTAATAGAAACTCATCACCCACATAATCTCTTGCACTGAGGACCGAAAGCCCATTTTGTAAAAAATAGTTCTGGTTAAAAATAAATTGTAGTTCAACCGGTCCATTATATTGTGAGCAAATATGTTTCTGAATAACTTCAGCCTGCCACCCAAGAACAATGAATACACTATCACAGCGAGCCACTTCAAGACTATGAATTGCGCGTAATAAAATCGGTACACCAGCAACAGGAATTAAAGGTTTGATCAAGGATCCCTCTCCTGAAAAATCTAACCGTGACCCGACACCTGCTGCTAAGATGACCCCTTTTTTCCTGTTTATTTGTGTCATTGTCTAAATGCTTTCCTTGGCATAAAGCCAGAGAAGTACCAATAAAAATGCCGGCGTTCCAAGGGCACTGCATATTAAAAACCAATCCAGATGCTTGAAGAATGATAATATCACGACCAGATATATAAAATCACGTCTGGATAAAAAGTCGGCGATTGCCTTCAGTTTATTTTTTTCTTTAAAAGAGGACACATGGGTATACAGCGGGCCTTTTTCATTTTTGAACCGCATGGTCTTCCAATAGATCATACCGGCTGAGGCCAAACAGCCCAAAACAGCAAACATTGCCAATAATAAAGGGAAAAAGGCCTGTGTCCTGTTCCACCACTCCCATGCAATAGCTATAAATACAGCAGAATGAACCACATTGTCTCCCCAAAAGTCGAGAAGACCTCCCAATCGACTTTCTGAAAATTTAATTCGAGCTATCTCACCGTCGCAACCATCCATAATAGAATGGGTTAAAAACAAAAGTGACCCCAATATCTGCCACAAACCTCTACTGACCCCCATAAAAAAACCCCCCAACAATCCAATCAGCACACTTATTAGAGTTATTTGATTGGGAGTTATGGATGTTTCAACCAGGCGTTTAGAAATCGCAATCGATATCTTTCTCCCAAAGTGCCTCGACATGAACCCTTCAGTATCTTTGATTAAGCCCTTGAATAGTTGATTTTCAACAAAGGGGATTCTTTCAGGACTTCTTGTATCATAAATATTTCCGTTTTCTATATCTAACACTTTAGAAAAAGGGCTATTTTTGAGTTCATCGCATAAAGAGTCAAAACCATTTTTCCCCCATAACTTTTTTAGTTTTTGAGTGTCATTATTTTCTTTAAACACTAATATTGAAGGATAATGTGGAATCATATAGGAAAATTTCCCATCAATAGATTTTAATAATGATTTAAAGAAAAGCTCATCAGGCAGATAACCACATTTCAATATTATAGAACTTTTTTGAGGCATTCTTTTTAATTCATCAATCATGTTTACAAATTGAACAGAATTATTTAATGGTTTCAATAATTCAGGGTTGGAGCAAAGAACGAATACTTTTTGAATGCCACATTTCCGTGCTTCATGAAAAAGACGGTCTATCAGCGTTAATCCTGCAATTCTAACTTTTAGAAATTGCCCATTAAAAAAAGCAGGAATGATTAAAGAATAGTTCATCATGAGTTGATTTTTCCGGATTTTTATCGGATGAATCGATCTTTATATTGTAATATTCCTTGCCAAACCGATAGTTTCCTTATATCAAAGCCAGCGCGGATGCAATTAATTTCAAGAAAAATCTTTATCTTTTATCTTTGAAAAAAGGGAATACCTAAATGATAACGAAAAATATCACTTTCAAAGAGATTATGCAGGGGACTATCAAATTCCTGCTCATGAAAACAGGAAAAACTCTCTTTAGTCTCAACCTGGAAGTGACACACCGTTGCAATCTCCGCTGTGATTTTTGCCCATACTGGAAGCAAAGGGGCGAGGAAAAGCGTTTGGAGGACTATGTGCCGATCATTCGTCATCTCAACCCCCTGCATCTGACCATTACCGGCGGAGAGCCTCTTCTCCGTAAAGACCTGGAAAGGATTATCCGTAATATTCGGGAAAAAACCACATTTGTTTACATAAATCTCATTACCAATGGAAGTTTGCTCACTGTTGATCGAGCTCTATCCTTATGGCGGGCAGGGCTAAATCAGCTTTCAGTATCCTTAGACTTTCCGGATGAACGGCATGACAGGTATCGGGGCCGTGAGGGGTTGTGGCGCCATCTGGCAGACCTGTTGCCTCGATTGAGCAACACAGAGATAGACAATCTTTCTCTGAATACCGTTATTATGAAAGAAAACGTAAACGACCTCGTGGAAATTGCAAAAAGGGCTAAAGATTGGGGGTTCAAAGTCTCCTTTAGTACATATAACCCTTTCAAAAACAATAATCCGAGTCATATTATCTCAAAGGAACAACTCAATACCTTGGAGCAGGTGTTGGCCGATCTCCTTATTTGGAAACGCCAACACAGAAATATTACCAATTCCGATTTTTACTTAAAAAATATTCCCCGTTATATTCGTGAAGGAGGGATTCCCGGCTGCCTGGCAGGAAGAAAATGGGTTCAGGTATGTCCGGATGGAACACTGCTTCGATGTTCAGACGCGGAGGAATTGGGAAGCTGGCAAAAATTCAAGCCGAACCGTGTTCCGTTCACCACATGTCAGGAATGCTGGTATGCATGTCGAGGAGAGTCCGAAGCGCCTTTAGGGATCAAACGTATTGTGGAATTGAATCGACATTAATAAAACGGGAATTTTCCCGTTGTGATCGATAGGCCAAAGAGATAAGGTGGGCACACCATTTAGCCTCTGTTAAATTGGTGCCATGAACATTGATATCAAGGATTTCGCGACGAAAATCCTCAATCACAGGTTTCATCCATTCCAGATGGTGAGAACTTCTGGAAAGGGCATAGAGAAAATCATACCGGATGGGTGGAAGACCATTTTTGTGCAAAATCAGGTGATCATCATTGATGCTGATCATTCCATTTTTGCCTTTTATTTTCCCAAAGTTTTGTCGTTGGGACGAACGCCAGGTAAGGTGAAGATGCGCCTCGGCATTTTTAAATCGCACCGAAAGATCTACTTCATCCTCCAGGTGACTTCCATTTAAATATTGCATCTTCGCAGAGGCCGGTAACGGGACGTCCCTTATAATAGACAGTACCAGGTAGAGATGATGCCAGCCATGGTCTAAAACGATGCTGCCACCTGCGATTTCTACGATCTTCCTCCAGTTGGAAAGCCAAAAAAAATGCATCGGGAAGCCTTTCATCCTATTCCTTACCGTGTTTCCGCTGCTGGTCTTCTACCCGGCTTCCCCGGATAAAGGCCTCGGTCATGTGAAAGGCCTGATCATCACTGTATTGTCGTGGGGGGTGTTTCATAAAGTAGGCCGATGGCGAATACAGAACACCGCCTTCACCCCGATCCAGCGCAAGTTTGCAACATCGGACAGCATCAATGACTACACCAGCGGAGTTGACGGAATCCTCCACAGAAAGGCGCAACTCCAGGCTCATCGGTATATTAGCAAATAACCTGCCTTCCATGCGGAGAAAGCATATCTTGTTGTCCTTTTGCCATGCTACATAGTCACTCGGACCTATGTGAATGTTTCTGTCATCTATCCGGCTTGCTGCAACCGACTGGACTGCCTCGGTTTTTGATTCTTTCTTTGACATGAGTCGGTTACGATTAAGCATGTTAAGAAAGTCGGTATTGCCACCTGTGTTAAGCTGATAGGTGTGCTCCAGTTCAACACCGCGTTTTTTGAACAGGTCGGTGAGCGTCCGGTGAACAATCGTGGCACCGAGCTGGGATTTTATATCGTCGCCGATGATGGGAATATTACTGTCTTCGAAGCGTTTGCTCCATATCGGATCACTGGCAATGAATACCGGCATGTTGTTCACAAAACCGATACCCGCCTTCAGAGCGCATTCTGCATAAAATTGGGCAGCCTTCTCAGATCCTACCGGCACATAATTAAGCAGGATCTCAGTTCCTGATTCTACAAGCTCTCTAACGACTTCATCCTTGCCTGGTTCCGGATCATCCGCAGGAAGAAAAGTATATCTATCGTCATAATGCCGCATATGCTCTGATATGCCGTCCAGCACCTGACCCATCCGGACATTAACCCCTGTTGCCCGAATATCTCTATAAAATACCTTTGTGCAATTGGGACTTTCAAAAATGGCATCTGCCACATCTTTACCGACCTTGCGTCTATCTATGTCAAATGCTGCTGAAACCTCTATATCGTGTGGCCTATAACCACCGATATCCCAGTGCATCAGGCCTATGGCCTTATTAGCTTCATTGTTCCTGTAATAGTTAATACCCTGAACCAACGAACTGGCACAGTTTCCTATACCCACGATGCCAATTTTTATCTTTTTCATCGGGTGGTTACCTCTTTTTTAAAATATCCGTTCTGTTTAAACCAATCTATAGCGTCGTATAAAGCCTGCCCCACCGGTATAGTCTTAAAACCGAGTTCGCGCTTGGCCCTCGCTGTGGAGAAAAACATATATTTTTTAGCCAACCTGACCCCATCTACTGTAACTAATGGTTGACCTCCACCGAATAGTCGAGCCCAGGCTTCCGCTATATAAGCAATGGGCAGGATCAGATTATGAGGAATACGAAATCGTGGTTTTTGATTTCCGGTTATTTCATCCAGCTCGGTGAGAATCTCTTTTAGAGTCATATTACATGAACCCAGTATATACCGCTGACCAGGCACACCAAGCTCGAATGCCAGCAGGTGTCCTTTGGCCACATCGTCAACGTGAACCAGGTTGAGTCCTGTATCAACGTATGCTGGCATACGTCCTGATGCAGCCTGAACAATCATTTGTCCGGTCGGGGTAGGCTTAATGTCTCGAGGACCGATGGGAGTGGATGGATTGACAATAACAGCCGGCAGATTCTGTTCAACTACCAGCCTGCGGACCTCGGCTTCTGCCAGGAACTTTGAACGCTTATAGTGACCGATCATGTCTGTGAGAATCGCCGGAGTTGTCTCATCTGCCGGGCTTCCATTCCTTGTGAGTCCAAGAGTGGCTACACTGCTGGTATAAACAATCCGTTTTATCCCTGCTTTAGCTGCAGACAGCATTATATTTCGGGTGCCATGGACATTGGTTTTGTACATATTTTCAGGATCTGGTACCCAAAGACGGTAATCAGCCGCCACATGAAAAAGCGCCTCACACCCTTCAAGGGCGCGATCGAGAGAGCTTGGCATAGTCAAATCGCCGGTAACGGTTTCAATATCTAATCCGGTAAGGTTACGTCGATCGCTGTTTACGCGCAAAAGCACCCGCATATCATGTCCAGCCTGAAGAAGTTGCCGTAATACCGCTGACCCAATAAATCCGGAAGCTCCGGTAATCAAAATCTTCATGATAGCTCCCGTATTG